>JAAUYB010137795.1_pt1 | contig 34525 bp, 43 predicted proteins | sample 7278071 | NCBI WGS metagenome assembly JAAUYB01 (sample SAMN14350121, study PRJNA611818) | marine sediment metagenome | isolation source: surface marine sediment (1.8m) | place: French Polynesia: Moorea | collected 2018-08 | reverse complement strand
ATGGTGGCGGTGCGTACGGTGGCAGTTATGACGCACTCAAGCCACGCGGCAAACGTCGACGGCCAAGTGCGAATGTTCACCGTGAGGATGCTGAGGCCCGCGGCCAGCGGCGGACGGACTTACAAGCCAATGCGGCGGACCTGGCCCGCAACTTCTCTTTAGCTGCTTGGATGGTCCGCCGACACCTCGACTACGTTTCTGACTTTTCGTTTCACGGGCGCAACGAATCGGACGAGTTGAACGAGCAATTGCAACGGTTAATGCTGGAAGATTCGCGGCCACACGTTGCTGATGTTTCTGGCAGGTTTTCGCGTGAAAAGATATTCCGTTTGGCTGAAACTCGCCGCGTATTTGATGGCGATACGTTTTTGGTGAAGCTTCGCGACATGCGACTACAAGGTTTGCAAGCGGATCTAATAAAAAATCCCCGGGATCGCATCGGTAATGATGAAGAATGGATCAACGGAGTGCGAGTCAATGAGGTAGGCCGTCACCTAGAGTATTCGGTTTATCAGCGGAAGGGATACAGCGACGTCAACTACCTCCGCAAGCTTCCGGCCCGTAACGTCATTACCCACGGGTTCTATGATCGTTACGCCTCGGATCAGGTGCGTGGATACTCGCCACTGATCGCAGCACTTAACCCACTACGGGACGTGTATGAGAATTTCGACTTTGCACTAGCCAAGGCGAAAGTATCACAGTTGTTTGCTTTGGCTTTCTATCAGGATTCGGATGATCCAGTCTTAGCGAATGATGAGATACACACCAACGTCAGGCCGGCTGATGACGATGCCGATCATGTGGAAGAACAGCGAGGGTTTGAAGCTTTTGTTTCGTCGGATCTGCGTTATGTCGATTTGAATCCAGGCGAGAAAGCGGAGATTATCGAGAGCAATCAACCGAGCACTCAATTTCAGAACTTCACGGAACTGGTGATTCAAGTCGCGTTAAAAGCTCTGGATATTCCGTACAGTTTCTACGACGAAGCACACACCAATTTTTTCGGAAGTCGCGCGGCATGGCTCCACTACGAGAGATCATGCATTGACAAGCGAAACGATCAAGTCGAGATGCGGCGGAAATACACCGTCTGGAAGATTGCCGGGTGGATCAAGAATGGGCGTTTGGTATTGCCTGCTGGCATGACGCAAAACGATTTGCTTTGGGAATGGGTGCCTCGCGGTATGCCGTGGTGGGACCCGGCCAAAGAAATCCGAGGCTACACCGCGGCCATTGCTGCCGGACTGGATAACCCGCAGAGGATCTGCCGCAGTACGGGCACGGACTACTACGAGAACATTGACAAGATTGCCAAGGCCACCGAGTACGCCGAAGAGCGTGGCGTGCAATTGTCCTACGAGTCAACCACACCCGATCAACCGGAGGCAGCCGATGACGACGGCAACCAAGAGAGCCAGTAAGACGGACACCCCAGCGGTACACCTGCGGACGCTTCGTGCGGCTGTGGAAACGATTCAAGTGCAGCAACGCGGCGGGCGGTATCGCTCAGGGCTGATTGAGGGTGTTTCGCTGATCGCTACGGGTGAAGCACTGGGCCACGGCCTTTGGATTGATGACGTGACACTTTCTCAGGTGGCTGAGTTTGCCAACCAAGGTAACAAGGGTTTGAAGTCTCGATTCACTCACCCTGGCATGTCTTCGGATGGCCTTGGTCGTCATTTGGGACGGATCGAAGATAGCGAGGTGATGGGTGACAAGGTGGTTGGAAACCTGCACATTCAAAAGTCAGCCCGCAAGACACCCGAGGGAGATCTCGGTGACTACGTGATGAGCCTGGTAAATGAAGATTCTGCCGCTGCGGGATTGTCGATTGTGTTCGATCATGACTGGGAAGCATCGGACGCTTTCTCTGAAGAAAACATGGTTGATGGTGAGTTTGTCAGTCCTGATCCGGCCAATGTGAATAACTATCCCCATGTCAGGATTCAGGGGTTGCGAGCGGCTGACGTTGTGGACGAGCCAGCGGCCAACCCTGATGGGTTCTTTTATCGACAGGACATGCCTCGCCAAGCGACGGCGTTTCTGAATTACATAACGGGGGTGTCCAATGATATCCCTGATGAGACGTTCGGTTTTGATCCCGAGCGTGCAACTGTGTTTCTTGATCGTTGGCTAGTCGCCAGCGGTCTTTCGATTGTCCCGATTGCCGAGGATGTTACCGAGATGGCGACAGAAACTACACCGGATACTTCCCCGGTTGAAAAAGCGGAAGTGACGCGAGACGAGTTCACCCAAGAGCTTGACCGCTACGTGGAAGCGTTCGGTGTTGCAAACGGGATCGCATGGTTCCGCGAAGGATTGGACTACACCGAAGCACTCGGCAAGCACTGCGAGAGCTTGACGACCAAGGTTCGCGAATTGACCGCCGAGAATGAGCAGTTGAAGACGGACCTGGAAAACGTTTCGCTGGGCGAAGATGACGCTGTTGAAGTGCGTCCTGAAAGCAACACGCGAACATTCGCTGAGTATACAGCCAGCCGAAACTAGGCAGCAAAAAAACTGACGATCCAACTTTTTACTAGGAATTGAAACGATGGCTGACGTATTCACAACAACCGCCGATCTCCTGCAGCTCGGGGACGGCAACATTTCCGATATCGATGTGACGGAGTTGCTTGAAGACGCCCCTTTCTTGGCGTCGATGGCAGCGATGCAGGCGAGTTACGAAACCGTTCACGAGTGGTTGAAAAAGACGGCTCCACCAGACGTCGGTTTTCGCCAGATCAACGATGGCCGGGAAAACAGCAAAGCGACTTACACGAAGCGGACTGAAACTCTGCAACTGTTTGACGCGAGTTTTGCAATCGATATGGGCCTATTGAAGGCTCGTAGCGGGATGGCACTTCAGCGCCGCGAGGCGGTGGATCATTTGCAGGCCGCGTTTGCCGACATGGAAAAGCAGGTCTTCGCAGGCACCAACAACAAAGCTGACGGCTTTAATGGGTTCCAAGACGAAGATTCTGTTAACGCACTGGCCGATGCAAAAGTGGTTGATGCTGGTGGAAATGCCGCGTCTGGTTGCTCTGATGTTTGGGTCGTCCGCAGCGGCACGTCAAACGTGGCGATTGCCTACGGTTTGGGTGCGACCATCGACATTGGGCAAACCTACCCTACGGTTCTGCCTGGCAGCAGCACGGGACGTTACGACGCGGAGCGAACGCCGATCATGGTTTACGCCTGCGTTCAAGTGGCAACCACGCATGATCTGGTGAGGATTGCAAACATTGATGCTGCCAATCCGTTGACGGATGATTTGATCAGTAAAGCGTTGTCGCTATTCCCGGCGGGCAAAAGTGCCACGAACATGGCAGCCACGCGGCGGTCGGTTCAGCAGTTGCAAGCCAGTCGGACGGCAACCAACACGACAGGTGCACCGGCACCGTTCCCCGAAAGTGCATTCAATGTGCCGATTGTGGTGACGGACCAAATCAGCGATACCCAAGCACCGCTGACCTAATGTCACAGATGTCTGAGGCTATCGATACTCACGTGACTCGCTTGCAAAGTTTCGCAGGCGAGACGGTGACCTATCGTCGTGGTAGTTCGTCTGTGACGCTTACCGCGGTAAGAGGACAATCGGACTTTGACGAGATTATCGGTGAATCAGAAACAACGGTTCACACCCGCACGGTTGATTTCCTGTTTGACGCTACCGAGTTGAGACTTGGCGGCCAGAGTGTGGAGCCAACCAGGGGTGATCAAATTGTCGCTGGCGAGGATGTCTATGACATTGCTCCCGGTGTGCAGACTGCGATAGCACAATGGAACGATGGCAGGCGAAATTTGCAGCGGGTTCACACAGTGAGGCGGCGCGGTGTCACGAGCTAGCTTACTACGGGACGCGGTAGCAAAAGAGATTGCCGACGAAGCAATCACAATTTCGGGCGTCGTGGTTCCGGTGGATCGTGTGGTCCTGCCACTGTACGAACGAGAAAAAGTAGAGTCGCCAAGATTCTACGTGATGATTGGCCCCCGAGAGATCACGATTGATCAGGGGCCGGATACTCGGGTTGTATCGATTGGCGTGGGTTTGGTTGGTGCTGTCCCGGAACTGGAAGGCTATTCACTCACCGATTCAGATCGCAACCCGCAATTCCTGGCGGGAAACGATTTGCTGGATGAAGCGTTTGAAAGCCTGCTAGGATTGTGGACGCCTAACGGCAGGCTTTACCGGAAAGGGTTGGCCGAACATTCTTACGATGCGATCGAGCAGCCTTCGGGTTTGGATGCCAATATGTACCGCGAACGGGGACTCTGGAACCTAGTCGCTTTTGTTACTTACATTGATTCTGAGGATGAATAGATGAGCAGCGATCTAACACGCGGTGCCTACTCTGGCAAGGAAACATTCCTAAGCTACGATTCGGCGGGCTCTTGGGAAACTCCCACATGGAAAATTGTCGTCCGTGCACGAAACGTTACTGTGAATAACGGGCCGGCACTAGCCGATGTCGAGTTTCACGGCAGTGCCAATACGAGCCAGATCCCAGGCTACAAAGCTTTTAATGGATCGTTCGAGTATGTCCGCCGGCGGGGAACCGATACCGTCTACGATGCACTCAAGGCGGCGGCTGACGCGGGGAATATCATTCACCTGCAACAATTGAACGGACCCAATGACGTAGCCGAGTCGGTAGGCTGGAAAGCTCCCTGCTTGTTGGGTGAGTTTGCCGAGACTGCCAACGGTGGTGATCCCGTGGTGGTAACGATTCCGTTTGGTTTGGCTGACGCTTACGACAGCAGTGACAATGAAATCGGAGTCACGCCAGCTACGGGAGTTGATCCAGGCCCATGAGCAAATTTGTTGACAAAAACGGCGACGAATGGAACGTTGTCTTGACGCTGGGGAAGACGCGGCAGGCGTCAAACGTTCTCGGTATTGATGTGTTGAACTTTGACGATTTGAACCGGTTGTCTGAGTCGATTGGTATCCGTCTTGAGTATCTATTTTTCATGTGCCGCGAGCGGGCGTCCGAGCTTGACGTAGCGGATATTGATGACTTTGCCAGCCGGCTAGCTTCCACTGAAGAGACGGTGAACAAAGCGTCGGACGCGTTGCAGGAGGCTCTTGTTGCTTTTTTCCGCAGGCTAGGCCAGACGATGCAAGCGGACCTAGCCGAGGAACATCTGAAGCACATGCGGGTCGAACGAGAGAACTGGAAAATGGAGGGTTCGGCGGAGTTGAAACGAATGAGCAAAAAGCAGCTAGAACAGCGATTGAAAGCTGGGAGACGGTCACAAGCATCGCAGCCGTTACCGGTTTAGATCCGTGGCCGTTAACGCTGCGTGAATTGGTGACGGCGTTCAAGGCGGCACGGATTGCACAGTGGGACCATACGGCAAAGATCATTTGCGACCTGGCGTCTGTCTGGAGGTGCAAGCCGATTAGCTTCACAGAGGTCCACCCCTACCGTGAGCACGTTCCGAGGAATCTGGCTGATCCCGAGGCAGAATACAAACGATTAAAGGCACAGCATGGCCAGCGGGCTTCAGCTAACGTTTGACTTGAAAAAGGCGTTCATTGATCGCCAGAAGATCAATCGTGCTGCTGAGCGTGCAGAGGCCCGTTCAATGGTGAAGTCGCTGGCGTTCATTCGGCGACGTGCTAGAACCAACGTTTTAAGACGTCGCAAGAAAGTAAGCCGGCCGGGACAACCGCCTAGCGTTCGATCGCGTGATTCGCAGCGGTCCCTGAAATTTATTCTTTTTGCGTACGATCGTGCTACGAATTCGGGCGTCGTTGGGCCTGTTAAGCTGTCAGATCGTTCCTACGCGGTACAGGCTCAGGATGCCGTCCCCGGAACCCTGGAAAAGGGCGGAGTGATGGTATATTCAGAGGAGTCCGTTGACGGGAAACGCTGGCGACTTCAAAGGCGGTCTAGACGCGATTCACGCAAAAAACAGAAGCGGCGGCGACGGGTGCAGGTACAGCCGCGTCCGTTCATGTCGGTTGCACTAGAGCGTGAAATGGCCGCTGGGACAATCATGACTCCTTGGGCGAATGTACTATGAAAAAGACACTCTTGGCATTGTTCGTTTTGTTGGCTGTTGGTTGCTCATCAGCACCCGAAACGGAAACGGTAACCGTGGGGATGAGCTATGACGAAATGGCCGCAATCATGGGTGAGGACTTTATCGAGCTTCCTAATCTCTCAGGCGACAATCGGCGAATCTTGATCTACGAATCTGACGATAGCCGGACAATGGTTGCGATGGTGGGTGACGAAGTGGCCGGTTACAAGGAAATACCGCGGGGGTGAGATGGCAAGAGGCAACCGAAACAAAGTCATCGCGGGTGAAGCCGGGATTGTTCTCGGCGTTATCAATCGTGTTGACGCAGGACTCAAAGCAGCCGCGGCGGACTTCAAAAAGTTTGGTAACAATTTTAAGACGGCAGGGCTAGGGATCTCGGCAATCGGTGCGGGGATTGTGACGCCGATTGCTGGGATCACCGCAAGCTTCGCGGCGGCAGGTAGCCAATTAAACCGCATATCAAAACAAACTGGCACGGCCGTTGAACAATTGTCAATGTTGAAGTTTGCATCGGGGCAGACCGGCGTTGCTTTTGAGGATACGGTCGGTGCCATAGAAGAATTCAACATACGCCTCGGCGAGGCCACTCAGGATGGAACTGGTCCAGCGGTAGAGGCACTGAGAAAGCTTGGGCTTCGTGCGGAAGATTTAGCGAAACTTCCGATCCCCGAAGCAATGGGCCGAATCGGCGATGCACTAAATCAGTTGTCAAGTGATTCCGATAGACAGTTTCTTGCCGATGAGATATTCGGCGGCGATGCGTTCAAGGTTATGACGTTACTTCGGCAGGGTAGCGAAGGTATCAACGCACTCGCGACCGAGGCGGAGAACCTAGGCGTGGTAATGCGCACGGCGGACGCTGAAAACGCTTCTAAGCTAGCTCAGTCAATGAACCGAATATCGTCTGCCGCGGGCAGCATGAAGAATGCTATTGGGGCGGCACTTGCACCAGTCATAGCCGACATTTTGGAGAAGTTTATTGTAGCCAGTCGTGGCCTGCGTCAATTCATTAGTGACAACCGGCAAGTGTTTGTGATTGTGGCTGCGGTAGGTGCCGGCCTAGTGGCGTTTGGCACTGCACTAGCGGGAGCGGGGTTTCTGATTACGGGGATCGGTGCGGCACTGGGTGCACTTGCAAGTGCAATCGCGTTTCTAGTTTCACCCATTGGCCTGGTGATTGCAGGCATTGGCGTACTCGGGGCGGCAGTGTTCAAGTTCACCAACTTTTTCGGTGATGCACTCGCATGGATGACAGAGCGGTTTGGGCCACTGGTGCAAATGATCAAGGATTTCGGGACGGTTCTATTTGATGCACTCAGTAGCGGCGACTTTGCTAAGGCTTGGGATGTTGTAGTAACGGCACTTGAGGCAACTTGGCTTGATCTGACAATGGGTATCCGTGGAGCGTGGAATTCGACGCTTGACTGGCTGACGGACTTGACGGTGAGTTTTGCTAAGGGGATAGGCTCAGTATTTGAAGCACTGGGGCGCGGCATTGTTTCGCTGCTTGATGGATACCGAAATATCTATAACAGCATATTTAACGAGCTAACCGAAAGATTTGGTGAAGCTACCGGAGTCAGGACGGTGGGCGGGCCGGTTGATGCGTTTGGGGCTCAGTTTGGCGGCATTGACAAGAAAATTCGGGATGCCGCAGAGGGATTGCAGGGGTTCGGTAAGGCGATGGGCCAGGCCGCCCAGCAACGAGGCGACGAAGCAAAGAAACGACGAGCCGACAGAGCCAAGGAAGCACAAGAGCGATTAGCTGGACTGCGCAAGGGTGCTGCTGAAGAGGCCAAGGCGATCCGCGAGCGAGGCGAGATGGCCGGACTGGGTGAGTTACCGAAATTGGCTACTGAATTACTCGGACAGGTTGACGATAGCGGTGGCACTTCGCAGCGTGGCACATTTTCAAGCGTCGGAGCGTTGTTTATGGGTGGTGCTATTTCGCCGATGGAGCGAACAGCACGGGCCAATGAAACGCAAGTGAAGCAGAATGATGAATTGATCCGTGAAGCGAAGAAACCGAAACTCGGGGTAGTTGGTGAATAATGGCTGATCGCATTGTTCAAAATGGAGTCGAAATTCGCGAGCTTGGCGGTCGGGTTGGTGCTGACGGTGTCAGCAGCGATTCGGCGGAAAGGCGTTTTTTGTGCAAAGGCAATACTGACCCGCTGATATGCCGGCAAGCCTTGCTGGATCAGTTGTTTTATGATGTTCGCCGGTATGACGGATTGGTGCTCGATTCCCTCGCCTATGACGTCTACGCAGGCAGCGAGGCTTGGGAGTTTACTTGTACCTATGCGAATGTCCCCGAGGTAGGCAGTTACACGGTTGCTATCGACACCTCGGGCGGGCTCGTCAAGGTTACCGATGCGTTTGCACAGACTGCGTATCCAGCAGCGGGACAAACGGCACCTAATTACGGGACTTCAATCTCTGTCCAGGATGGCCAGGTGCTCGGTGTGGATCGGATCATTCCAGCACTCAAAATTACGATCACTTCAAAGATTGCGGAAGCGTACGTTTCGTCACCTATCGCCTATGCCAAGCTGGTAGCCAGCGTGACGGGGGGAACCAACGACGCAACGTTTTTGACGTTTTCCAAGGGTGAGCTACTGTTTACCGGTGCAACGGGCAACATCATCGAAGACAAAGAGCCGACGTTGCAATACACGTTTCTGGCTTCCCCTAACCTCACAAATGCTTCGATTGGTCCTATCTCGGGAATCACCAAGGCGGGCCATGATTACATTTGGTTCAGCTACAAGGATCAGAAAGACGCTTCCACGCAGGTGACTTTGCCAACCGCTCGCGCGGCCTACGTTTCTCGTGTCTATGGTGAATTCGACTTTACGGTGCTGAAAATTGGGGAAACATAGTGCCAGAGGATCTGAAACACCGAAGCGGGGATGTCGTTAGTGCCAGAAAGCTAAACGGCATTGTCGATCGCTTGCCAGAGGATCAGCAGGGGGACGGTGCGGCCTCAGGTGCCATGAATCGCTCGTCGGTGCTATTGCTCAACAGCACTGGTGCGGCCGTTGATCAAGGCGACTTGTTGACGGTGGGAGCGTACGAAGGGCCGACGGATATTTTTGACGCTCAGGGTAATGCTAGTTTTTTGGGTGACTCTGCGGTTTGGCATTCTAATATTGCACGCCTTGCCATTGCGATAGGGTCGATACCGTTAGACGAGCGGGGACGGTGCGTCAGTAGCGGTATTGTCCTGGCACGGTTTGGGAGTCTGGATAATTCCAAGCCATACGCACAAGTCGATCCTGATGATACTGCGGTATTGAAATCTGCCAGCGGCGGTATGGGCAAGCTTTTAGGCGTAGTGGATAGCACCCATGGGATTGTCGACTTGGGAAGCGTGCAGCACGCCTGGCGATACAAGACAACCGCATCGGTGCCGGTTGGTGGCGGTGAAGTTGCGGCGGAATTACTAGAACTTGACGGGACAACTTACGCGAATGTGACGTTATCGTTTCCCGCTACATTATCGCCGCGCGGGTTAGACGAAGGGACCGAAGGAACTTGTATTCAGTCAGGAAATGAATTCTTTGCAACCAACACCGAGCGAGATCCCTGCAAGGTGCTTTGTGAATGCAAGCCATACGCAATGGCAGATCCCAGTCCGTGTGAACCGCCTGCTTGCTCGACTGGCACTAGGACAGGGGTGCGGATCATTATTAGTGGTGCTGCTGATTGTACGGACGACGATGGTTGTTCACGTCCATACTCGCAGGCGAATGGAACGTATGAATTTATCGCAGATCTGGCGGACGATAACGATACGGACGCACAAAGCTACTGCGAGCAAATCGTCGCTGACGGATGCGGAGAGTTCAGTGCGAGCGGGTGTCATACGAATCGCAATTTGCAGATTTGCGTGACGTTCAAGTGTTTGACAGGGGAGTTAGCGATAGATTTTCGGGTTCAAATTGACAGGTTTGACGGTGGCGGTGGATGCACGGCTAATTGTGCCGGGGATATGGCAGCACCAAACGGTTCTGATGTGACAGATGACGGCAGTTATCCGGCGATCCCTTACGTGGGATGTTGCGATGGGACGCCTGATTTTCCTGCTACGAAGCCCACCTTTGATGTCGCAGTGGAGTTTTTCTAATGCAGTGCCCAGGATGCGGCATCGAGTCGAAAGCAACGGTGAAGCTTTGTCGCTGCGGTTATTCTCAAGGGAAACTCAGCAAGAGTACGGCAAAGGTACAAGAGGGGCCGGGGACGGAACTCGAAAAATTGATTCCTGGCGTGTTCAAAACTGGCGGCTGTGGTTGTCAGGCGTACCGGGATCAAATGAACCGCTGGGGTGTGACTGAATGTCGTGAACGCAGGACCGAGATTATCGACTACCTGCAATCCCAGGCGGCCAGATGGAAGGTGCCGGGTTTTGTTTCCCGGCCGGTTCTGGGCGTGATGATCGACAAAGCGATAAAGGCGTGTGATGGTTGATCCAAATCCTCTTAAATTCACGACGGACAGAGCCTCGGGGATTCTTCCGAGTTCAGACGTTGATCAGAACTTCAAAAACCTGATGCGGTTCTATGGCGATTGGGAATCTGGCACCTACGTCAAAAATCAGGTAGTGATCTACCAGGGTGTAATCTACCTGGCAAGCAAAGAAACCAGCGACACGCCTAGCGGTACGTCACCGGATTGGGTGGTGATTGGAATCATTGAGACGGGCAACACATGGAAGGGCTACCACAGCAACAACGGGATCACCAACTACGAAAAGAATTGGCAGACAATGCGCAACGGCGAATTGTTGATAGCCAACAAAGCGACGAGTGCGCTTCCCGATGGTGCTAGTGATGATTGGGATCTGCAAGCGTTCATCGTCAATCTGGCAAGTCTCGGCGGCACGTGCTCGATCAGCGGTAGCATCACCACCTCATTCAAGCCATTAGAAAACTGGCAATTTGCCGTTGCTGTTGCTGATTTCGCAGACACGGAAAACAATCCAAACGCAGCAGTACCGGATAAAGCAACCGGAATCATTACTCTCCCGCGCACCGCCGAGTACGAAATCATCGCCAACTTTATCGGCAGCCAAAGCGGAACAGAGAAAGAGTTTTCGCTGATTTACGAGATTCGCTCTTCGATTCTTGGTGACGTCAAAATCGGCCACGAAAGTGTGGACACGGACAAGACAAACGATCGGACGTATTGCAGCGTTTTCACCTATCAGGGGACGGCCGGCGAGACTTTACAATTGGGTGTGCGTCGGGTTGGTGGGAGCGGTTTTACCTACACGTTTGAGCCGAGCACTTTTGACGTGAAAATGATGATCCCCGTCGAAGTTGATAACCTTGATCCCGTATTCCGTGATGGACCATGAGCGATCAGATCAAAGCAGCCACCGAAGCGGGTAAAGTCGTCCGTGACACACCGGGTAGCATTCTTGCCATGTGCTTCGCTTTCGTGCTTGGCTGTGGGTTGCTCTATATCGTGCATGTCTACCTCGAGCGGCAAGTCGCAGCATCGGAAGAGTCAGCCCAGGCGGCAAGTCGTGCGGCGGCGGCGATGGAACAAGTTGCGGCACAAGACCGCCAATTTGCTCGGGACTTTATCGAGGCATTGCGTACAGCGAAGTAGGGCACCATGGACGATGGCGACAAAGGCGCTCTGACGGCTACTCTTTTTGCTGGGCTCATGTTTGGTGCTGCAGCGGGTTATCACGTGCGAATGCCAGACGAAAACCTAGGTGATCGCTTGGACGTCATCGAAGCAAAGCTAGACAGGATCGGCACAGTCGTATCGGATCACTCAATCGGATCTGTTGGCGACGTGGCCGGCTCGGTGACGATTGCGAGCGAGGCACCACGGCGGATACTCACGACGGCAGAGGTAGCTGCTGAGTTGGGGTGTAATCCCGATACAGTGCGAAGACGTCATGACGCTGGGACGCTTGAGGGTTGGCAAAGTGCCGGTTGGAATCAGTGGCGGCGCGTCGATCCGTAGTGCACGAATCAGGCACGATTCAGACGCGGTTTTGTCGTGCTTTTTCAGGCCCGTACCAGGCCCGTATCGGGCACGATTAAAGCACCAGCCCGCAGCAACGAAACGCTGGGGCACTGACGTTTCCCCGCCACGGGCTGGCCTAGGGTATTCGCTCGCACCGGGGTGATCTTGCTACAATGCCCGTCGTTGGGGCGGAATCACTCGGGGGCGGATCTATGAAACATGGCAACCATCAACGTAACAGTCGGCCCGCAAGTCGAAGGGCTGACCATCGACGAAGCACAACTCCAAATTCTCTTTCCTGACGTCGATCCTGATCTACTGGCCGGCTACCTCCGCGACAAGTGCGAGGAGATCTTGCAAACGGCTGTCATGTCTCGCCTGGCTGCCGTGCAGTCGAAACAGCAAGAGGCATTGGCTATCCGTGATCAATGGCTGGATCAATACGTCGAGCGGACTAGCTAACCTGAGTGTGACTGCAACCAACGAAAAAGCTTTCGGTGATCAGTGAAATGATATACCCGGGGTCGGCCGATAGGTTTTCCGGTAGATCCAGCAAATATTTTCGCGTATGGGGATGATCCTCGCTGCGTCGTGATTTCTATTTCCCAGCGATCAGGGCCAGTTTGATTAGATTGCACTTTGGTAAGAATCACAGAATGCCTGGGATTTTTGCCCATCTTGCGAGAGTTGAATGTGAAAATCATGTCGCGGCAAATGTAGAAAGCACGATGTGCGACTAAACTTGAGACGCTGTATCGATAAGTCATTGCTACCTCTCTTGGGCCAGCCCTTAATTTGCGGATTCTTACAATCCAATTACAATACGTCCATTTCGCAAGTGGGGTACGAAGCGAAATGGATAAGGAAACCAGTTTTGGCTACATGCTAACTGTCGTGGGTGCGGCCATTGGTGCGGCCGTGGTATACGTGGGACGGTGGCTCATATCAGTATTCACGCGATGGGACCGTGATAGATCGACAGAGCTAAAACGGCTACGGGAAATAGTCGCTCAACAGCGCGAGCAAAGCACCAGCGAGCAAGCCGACGAGGAAGTTGATAAACATGGGGACGCCTCAGAGGGATAAAAACCTCATTCTATCGGCAACAGTGACGGCTGCTGAAAGCGATCTTTTATCAGTGGAACATAGTCACCGTTTAACTCACAGCCAACAAAACGCCGGCCACATTCGCGGGCCACTTCGGCAGTAGTTCCCGATCCCGAAAACGGATCACCTACAATTCCTCCCTCGGGTGCTCCTGCCAGAATGCATGGCTTGATTAGATCAGGTGGATACACTGCAAAATGAGCCTTGGCGTATGGCTTAGTGGGCACTGTCCAAACGGTGCGCTTGTTTCGGGTTTCGCATTCTTTGTAGTTGTTAGCACGAGATGTTTCGCTCTGTGCGTTTACCTGACTAACAGCAGTTTTACCCTTAGTAAAAGAAGAACCATTCCAACTAGAACGTTTTTGCTTGTATTGCGTTTGTGATCCTTGCCCCATTCGCGGACGTGCTGCGTTGGACTCCACGCAAGGCTCGGCAATTGCTTCAGCGTCATAGTAGTAACGCTGGGACTTGGCGAGAAGAAAAATGTACTCATGGCTGGTTGTGGGCCGATCGGTAACGCTCGACGGCATGCAAGACGGTTTGTGCCAGATAATGTCACTTCGTAGAAACCAGCCGTCCGCCTGAAGCGCAAGGGCGACACGCCACGGAATGCCAACTAGGTCTTTGGGTTTAAGTCCGCCGACACTCTTTGATTGCTGTTTTAAACTTTGGCATTGATTTACCAAAGATCCCACCAAAGTCGATTTTTCCGCAGTCTGTTTTTCGGTGCGATCTTTTGCTGCTGCTGCGTAACTATCGCCCAAATTCAGCCACAACGTGCCGTCGTCACGAAGCAGGCGGCGGACTGCCCTAAACACACCGACCATCGTTTCCACGTACGCATCGGGCGTCGACTCTAGTCCAATCTGGTCGTCATGCCCGTAGTTACGTAGGCCCCAATACGGTGGCGAGGTTACGCAAGTTTGCCAACTCTCAGCTGGTAGCTTTGGAAGCACTTCGCGGCAATCACCTTGCCACACTTGCACACCGTCTCGATCGTGTACACTTCGCATAAATCAGCTTCCGATGTGTGGCGGACCGATAACCTTTAGATTACGCCGGGTTCCGTCCTCGCTGATCGCACCTTTCCAGTAGAGATGTTGGAGTTCGGCCCAGCCTTCCAATAGCTCGATCACTTCGTCACCCCCGAAACAAAATCCGCAAACGCTTCCGCCCCGTACTCACCCGCCGTCAAACGAATGATCTCCGCGACCGTGTACTTGTCTTTCGACTCGCGAAGCCGGTTGGACAGAAAGTCACGCACGCCAAATTGACAAGCGCCGGTCAGAACCCGGTAGCAGATCACCGCATCGTCAAACGTCAGTTCGCTATCCGGCGTCAAGTCTTCGTAGTCGCTACGGTCACGCGACTCGCTTTTGAATCGCAAGTCAAGCACGGCGTCTTTAAGTGTGTCGCCGTGTGCCGCGTGCACGTCATTGCTAGCCATAAACACGCTGTCGCCGTTGACTCGCCTGAGTTTCCACAGCGTCAATTCGTCTTGTGTTGTTTGCGACACGACCCGCCCGAAAATGCCGTCAGCCACGCAGTAGCCGTTTGGCCAAGTGATTACGGGTGGTGCTTTTGTGTCGGCTTTCAGGCCGGAACGGAGGGCGAGACTACCGCCGATCGTCGGAACGAACCCGTCCGGCAAGCTCGTCAAGGAACGGAGGTCGAGCCAACCGCCGACCGTTAGGCTGCACCCGTCCGGCAAGCTCGTCAAAGAACGGAGGTCGAGCCAACCGCCGACCGTTAGGCTGCACCCGTCCGGCAAGCTCGTCACGGAACCGAGGTAGAGACCACCGCCGACCGTTAGGCTGCACCCGTCCGGCAAGCTCGTCAAGGACCCGAGGTAGAAATGACCGCCAACGGTCGGAGCGAAGCCATCCGGCAAGCTCGTCACGGAACCGAGGTCGAGCCAACCGCCGACCGTCGGAGCGAAGCCATCCGGCAAGCTCGTCAAGGAACTGAGGTAGAGAGAACGGCCAACCGTCGGAGCGAAGCCATCCGGCAAGCTCGTCACGGAACGGAGGTAGAGACCACCGCCGACCGTTAGGCTGCACCCGTCCGGCAAGCTCGTCAAGGAATTGAGGTAGAGATTACCGCCGGCCGTTAGGCTGCACCCGTCCGGCAAGCTCGTCAAGGAACCGAGGTAGAAATTACCGCCGACCGTCGGAGCGAAGCCATCCGGCAAACTCGTCAAGGAACTGAGGTAGAGAGAACGGCCAACCGTCGGAGCGAAGCCATCCGGCAAGCTCGTCACGGAACGGAGGTCGAGACTACCGCCGATTTCCTCCCGACCGAACAACTGATCTTCGGTGAGGTTGTGCCGTCGGCAAAACTTGTCGAAGTCTTTCATCGTTGTTTCCTTAGTTGGTATTCTTCAGTCTTGCAAAGTTCTTGCATTCGTCGGATGACGTAATTGCCACCCGTTGATTCAAAGTCTGCCATCAATGCCTCACCCGTTTGAATCATGCCGACAAAGCACCGAATCGTGTGATCCGTAGGAATGTTGGCATTGCCAGCACTTCGATTCAGATAACGCATGATCGTTTTCTGTGCTTCGTTCATCAGCTTCCAATGTGTGGCGGACCGATAACCTCTAGATTGCGCCGGGTTGCCATTATCCGTGAGTGCGAATTGGCGGCGTTTGTCAAACATTCGATTTCCTCGGTGAGAAAAACGCCGGCCGCACCACGATAATGCGACCGGCACCCCAAACAAAATTGCTGCGAGAGATTTCGGGCGCTCTCGCCCGCCGAGCGACTAGAAGCCGCCCATCAACAGCACAACGCCGATCGGTCCATCCCAGGCGATCTGTGCGTTAAGCCATTGCCGTGAATTCTCGTATTTGCCGAAGTAGATCGAAGAAAACTTAGCTGCACGGTACAACGTGAATTGATCCACGGGCGGCATGCGTCCAGGTGCGGACATGTTGACGTAGGCATCCTTCGATGTCTCGGCATAGGACAGAAACTTCACTGCGTCACTGTGCGTTTCGAGCCATTGATGCCATACACCGCCTGATGCGGGCTGGCCATCGATACCGATACCAAGAAGCACCAAACACGTTTGCAGGATCACGGGTGCGTTTGGCTGATTGGCCGCGGCGATCAGTGCGGCCACTCGGTCCTGCGTTTCGTCCCACGCAAAAGAATCGTAGTAGTCGTAGTACATCGACGATTGGTAGGCCAGCATATCGGCCACCGTTTCGGCGATTTTCTCGGGTGTCGGATCTTCCGTTGGATCTTCAATCCATTCCAGCGGTGCGGGGATTTGCTCGTACGGGACGCCTTGGCCAAACACGGCACAGGACACAGCCAACGTCAAGACGCAGGCGAGGAAAATGATAATACTCTGTTTCACTAGGGACATTGTGTGCTCCAAGGCTCCAAGGGTTAGTTAGCAGCGACGGACAGAGCCCAGGGCCGACGCTGCGAGGGTTAGCTTCCGTACCACTCCCGGAAGCCTTTGCTTCGTTTAATCGCCGATTCCAGCGTCTTCGTTCCGTTGGGCTGTGCGAGTAGGTACTTGTACACCAGCGGACATATCCTGCGGGTGATTGTGATCTTTGGCCCATGCGGCCCTGGCTTGCGTCCCGATCCCTTCCGCCGGCCGCCGTGTTTCTTTTTTCGTGGCATCTATTCCTCGCTTTTCAACTTCGTCGCCGCGGGTGGTGTTTGGTCATGACTTGCCTTGCGTTGGAACCAACAAATACCACGCCGACCGGCGAAGGGCCGACGCCTGAATAAATCGCCCGTCGGTGAATTCGATAATGTTGCCCTTTCCTTCGCACCGTGTTTTCCGCGCGACGGTGTATCGTGCGTTGGATGAACCGACCATAACGTCGCCCGGTTTTACTTGCGACGTTTTGGTCACGGGCACGCGGCGCGGCTGGTTTCGTAAATTGGCGGTCATTTGCGGCGACGGCTTCGTGCCGTCAAAATCTAATTCTGCTTCGTTGCTGTACATGATCTAGTCCCTCTTAGGCAAATCGCCAATCCAATCAAACGCAATAATGCTGATCGGTAATGTCGCAGCTACGTCGTAGTGTTTGTAACTAGCCTCGGATCTTGCATTTCCTTTGTCCGAGCAAAGATCCTGCCAGTTGTCCATGTTGTTGGTGTCGCTGATTTTTGAGACTTGCTCAAATCGATAAAGCAATGGCGAGACTTGCTCAACAAATCGCCCCACAAAGGTGTGCCAGTCACCAGCGTGAATCAGGTAATTCTTTCCGGGCTTCATCTTTTCTCCGTATGTTATTTCGCTGCCGCTGCCTCTGTCTCTGCTGAAGCCGATGTCGTGCCGAGCTTCCGAGCCGCTTTGGCTGCCGCTGCCTCTGCCGCTGCCTCTGCCGATGCCGATGCCGATGCCGCTGCCTCTGCCGCTGCCGCTGCCGATGCCGCTGCCTCTGCCTCTGCCGCTGCCTCTGCCAATGCCGATGCCACTGCCTCTGCCTCTGCCGATGCCGATGCCGCTATAAACTGCCAGCATTTGCCAAGGTCTCGGGTCTTCGCCTTGGTCTTGCCGATAATCTGCAAGCACTAAATAGTCGTCGGGTGTTTTGCATTGCTCAGGTGTCATGCACCGATTCTTACCCGCTCGGTTGAAAGTGTCAAGACAAAAACTTTTGAAAATGCATTGACACTCGGTAGACACGTGCCTACTCTGGATTGCGTGGGGCACGGCGGCGGCCCGGCGTTGTCGATCACACGGGCCGTCGCACTACATACACCAAAGGGTTAGGGGAAGCCGATGCTTGAATTCACAATTGCCTGCTTGATAGTGATCTTCGCATGTGCGGTATGGCTGTCTTGGCCGGTGCGCCCAACATCGTGTTGGAGATTGGCGATAACGGACGATGATGGCCAACTGCAACGGCTAAAGATTTGTTGTCGTGGCAGAGAGGTTATTGTCTACCCCAACGATTACGGACGAGACTGTGACGGGGTGCTAACACTTTACGGCAGTGGGTGCATTTGCAATCAGTGCAAGAATGCCGCGTTAACCACACTCAAGGAAAACGAAACAGAGGGGGTTTTGAAATGAGCAAGCAAGTCGATACCCACCTGATGGGCCAAGTGATGTTTTTGGTGAAACCGCATGACTTGCGGATGTACCGAAACATGGACGGAAGCTACAGCCTGCTAGCGGGCGAGCAATTGACACTCAGTTTTGATTCTGCGGACGACTTGCACTCAGTGATCGAACGTCTAACAGAGCTTGCCAACCAGGCGAGTGAGAAAGCGGAAACAGCACAGTAGCAGCCGCGGAGCCCGGCTACCGCACGGAGTGCGGAAAGCCGCCTATGGGGTACGGATACGGGCGGGGTCGGGCATTTCACACACAAGGAAAATTCAAATGAATTTGACTGAAATATTGACGAAACACGGCAAGTGGTTGGATGACACCCTAGGGGGCGAGCGTGCCAACCTTCAGGGTGCCGACCTTCAGGGTGCCGACTTTCAGGATGCCAACCTTCGGTGTGCCAACCTTCGGTGTGCCGAACTTCAGTGTGCCAACCTTCAGGATGCCGACCTTCAGTGTGCCGACCTCCGGGATGCCAACCTTCGGTGTGCCAACCTTCAGGGTGCCGACCTCCGGGATGCCAACCTTCAGGGTGCCGACCTTGAGGGTGCCGACCTTCAGGATGCCTACCTTCAGGGTGCCAACCTTCGGTGTGCCAACCTTCGGTGTGCCGACCTTCAGGATGCCGACCTTCACGATGCCTACCTTGAGGATGCCTACCAAAGGATTCCGGTGACTCTCGAAGAAGTGCGCGACGTTATTCTTGGACACGTTGACAAACTTAATATGTCGAACTGGCACAGCGATGAGCGTTGGCACAATGGCACAGTTCGCGAGATAAGCGAATGCGGCACGACGCATTGCATGGCTGGTTTCGCGCACTTGATTGCTGCGAAAAGACGGCCCGAACTTCTCGACGAAAAGATTAACGTCGAGCTTGTTGGAAGGCTGGCGTTGGGGGAGGAAGTTGCGAGGCGATTCTACGATACGAATGAATCCGTTCTCGAATGGCTTAGGGGGTTGGAATGAAAGAAAAACCGATTTTGATGACATCTGATCTGGTGCTGGCCACACTAAAGGGGCGTAAGACTCAGACACGCCGGATCGTGAAGAACTGGGATGAATACCAGTACGTCGATCAGCTCGAAGACAACTGGCGGTTTTCGTGGGATGCTCCCGGCGTGGTTGGCTTTGAATACGTGGATTGCCCCTACGGCGTTCCCGGCGATCGTCTCTGGGTTCGTGAACGACATAAGCTTTGGACTGAGGAATTCCCAGACGAGCCCGATGAAATGGGCGACATCGCCAACATCAACAAAGCGGAATTCGTTCGGTGGGCTGCAACGCCACGGATCGGCCGAAGACGCTGGGTTAGCGATGGCACAACCGACAACATCACGTACCTCGACAAATCCACCCCAATCGCGAACGCACCGAAATTCGATGCCCCGTGGCGTCCTTTCATCCACATGCCCCGTTGGGCTTGTCGTCTTGTTTTGGAAGTAGTTTCCGTTCGTGTCGAACGAATTCGCGACATCGGATTAGACGACATCGAAAAAGAGGGTGTCTCGTGTAACTATTGTTGCCCATTGAGTCTGCATGATGCCGCGAAGTATCGCGAAAAATTCAAGGCACTGTGGAACAATATCAACGGGCCAAATTCATGGGACGCCAACCCGTGGGTGTGGGTTGTTGAATTCAAGAGGGTAGAGAAGCAATGAACTTTCACGACAGGGTGCTTGCCGTCCAGCAGGAATTGAAGGCGCCCAAAGATCAGCTAAACACCTTCGGCGGTTTTCAATACCGATCGGCCGAGCAAATTTTGACGGCACTTAAACCGCTCTTGAAAGAGCACGGACTTCGGGTACACCTGACCGACAAGGTTGTGGAATGTGGCGGACGGGTGTACGTCGAATCAATCGCCATGATAAGTGACGGCACGGATCGGGTATCGGCCCGTGGCTATGCGCGTGAGCAACAGACCAAAAAGGGAATGGATGAAGCACAGGTAACAGGTGCGGCTAGCTCGTACGCCCGCAAATGCGCTTTGTGCGGACTGTTGGCGATAGATGACGCAAGCCAAGATCCCGACGCACAGAAACCCGTCAAGGACGGCGACAAGATCGATCACCAGATGGCGCAGACGATTAAGGCAATGATTGACAAGACGGACACGGACGTAGAAAAGTTTTTGGCTCATTTCAAACTCGATCGAATTCACTCGATGACGATCGAGCAGTTCGCTACGGCTACGAATATGTTGGAAAAGAAGCTTGCCGCTAAGAATTGACAGCCTGCCGACTACCGCTACGATACAAGTGCTCAACTGAACGGGCCAGAAAAATGAACAGCATATTGAAAGCCTTGGTTCGGCACGTTGCGGTCTTGTTCATACCGCGTTCAGAGGCGTGTCGAATCAAGGCTTTTGTTATGGATTGACACGGATGAAAAAGCTAATCAACACCGTTTTCGATTACTCCGTGCTATCGAAGGAGGAAGCCGGCAAGCTACGTTGCCTAGCTACTGAGCTAAGCAAGATCAGAAAGCGAGCGACGGCAGAAATGCTCGAGTGCGGCAAGACGCTTTACGATGCGCAACAAATTTTGGCGGATTACGATTGCGGCGTTTTCGGTGCATGGCTCGAGGCAAATGGCATTTCCTCGAGCACTGCGTACCGGTGGATAGATGCTCACCTCCAATTTGGGGGTTTTCCCAATTGGGAAAACCTAGAGATGTCCGCAATGTACGTTTTGGCAAAGGATGAGCCGGCCCGAAAAGAGGCTTTAAAGCTCGCAAAAAACGGCATTCGCGTGACAAATGCAATGGCTAAAGAATTGCTACAAAACAGCGGAAAAACGTCACCACCGAAAACCCAATCGGGGGGTAAAAGCAGCGAAAATGGGAAGCCGGGGGGAGATTTTTCTTCTTCCTCAGAGATAACTCAGGATAGCGACGGCCCGGCCTCGTCCTATCCCGCTGCTGATCCTCACAGCCCTGCGGACGGGGAAGAGTACGAGGAATACGAGAACATGGCAGCCGCACAAGACGAGCCACCCGAAGACGAAAACAGGCCAGATCCCACTGAGCAAGCCAAGAAAAACAAGGCTCTGTGCTTGAGCCTGCGGGACAAGCTGGCGCGGGCCATCGCGGATTATCACGCATTCTGTCCGAATCGGGCGGAATGTGATCGTCAAGTGAAAGTGGTACAGGGGGTGAAATTGTGGTGATTCCACTACCTAGCCTGTATCCCCACCAAGAAACAATGCGTGACGACACCCGCGCGGCGATGGTGAAGTATCGACGGGTGATCCTCTGTGCCCCACCTGGCACGGGCAAAACTCGTATGGCGAAGTGGATTCTGGGATCCTATGACAACCGTGCAAAGCGGGACGGTGAGTCAGGGCGGGCTATGTTTGCCGTTCACCGTCGCGGGCTTGTGGAAAATGCTTCGGGCTCGTTTGGCGAAGAACCGAAATTGCCGCATGGTGTGATCATGGCGGGCAAAGAAACCAAAGGCGGATCATCCATTCAGGTTGCCTCGATCGATACGAAACTCAGTTGGTACGCAGAAGCAGGCAAGTACACGACAGATTACACCTACGATTTGATTGTGTTCGATGAGTGCCACAGTCACATATCAAAGCTGCGAACTTTCCTTGAGGCACACGATGCCAAGCGGGAATCACTCGGATTGCGGCCGGCATTCGTGCTGGGACTTTCGGCCACCCCTCAGCACCGCGAGCTAAACAAGGTATTTGCCAAGATCGTGACGGGGCCGACGCCGCAGTGGCTTATCGACAACGGCTACCTCTCACCGTTCCGCTACTTCCAGTGCACTCAGGGCCAACTGGGAAAGCGTATTCGCAGGGGTGACGACTACACCGCAGGAAGTGTATCGGACGCCATGGAGGGCTTGGCGGGCGATCTGGTCAACGACTGGAAACGCTTGGCTGAGGGACGGGCTACGGTGGGTTTCTTTGCCAGACGATCACACGCTTATGAGGCAATGGAGCTACTAAGGCAAAACGGGATCGATGCTCACTATGTAGACGGAAACACCGCAGACGAAGATCGCAACGAACTGTTCCGCAGGTTGAATGATGGTGAAATCGAGTACATTTGCAACGTCGGAGTTGTTGAGCGCGGGACGGATATCCCGCGTGTAGGCTGCGTCCAAATGTGTACCGCGGTGGGTAATGTCGTCAGGTGGAAGCAAATGATCGGGCGCGGCTCACGGGTGCACCCTGAGAAAACGGACTGCCTGGTGTTGGATCATGCAGACGGTATCCGCGAGCATGGTTTCTTTGAGGACGACATCCAGTGGACGCTTGAATGGGGTGAACGTCCGAGTAAGGAACACTCGCCACGGGCGACGGTAGAGTGTCCCTCATGTGCTGCTGTTTACCGCGGGGGAAGGTGTAAGGCCTGCGGGTACGAGCCGACAGCACGGGAGCGGAAGTCTCAAGGGCTGGAATTCACGGGCGGCGAACTGCAAGAGGTTACCGCCAAGAGCCGCAAGGAACCGAAGAAAAAGACTTGCGAACAAATGATCATTCAGGCCCTCTACGTGGCGGGACGGCGCAATCTGACTTTCGGGCAGGCGTGGTATATCGCCAAGCAAATGGCAGACAAACAGCAGACAGAACTGCGGGTGCCGGCGACCTTCACAGTGGCGGGAAAGCGATATCGTACGATCCCCTACGGGCACTCTGACGGTAAGCTTCGGGTGAGTCACACGTACGGATTTACGGTTGGCAATTACGATCGGGCCAGCAACCCCTACCAATTGCAATGAGGCAAATCAGCGACAAACGGCGCCGCAGGGAATCCGAGTGCCAACAATTCCGCAACGATCTGGTGGTACGAGTGGGAAAGTGCGAAGTGTGCGGTCATGGACCATTAAATCCCTGGAAGGATAGGCCGCCCAAATGCTCAGGTATCCACTGCCACGAAATCGCTAACGGTCCGAATCGACAGGCCGCGTTGGATAAACCGTACGCCATTTTGGTGTCTTGCAATTACTGCAATCAAGATCGTCTCACCGATCGCAAGGAATTCCCCGAAGCAAGACAACTAGCAATCCTCCAAGTGTCCAGGCCTGAAGACTATGACCTTAGGAAATATCTTGAGCTAACCAGTCCCAACGCACCCAACCGGATTGAGCAATGGGAAGTGGATCGGTATCGGACAAAGATCATTTATGCTGCGCTGACTCGATTTGAGAACTGTGAGCTACCGAAGCGCATTTCGTCGTTGAAGCAAATTTTGGCGGTTGCTAGCGAGTGTGATTCGGCTATCAAACGCTTGGTGTCGGATGAGTGACGGACAGTACGACGAAACGATCACCAACCGCGATTGGCTCAGACGCGAATTGAAGGCATGTCAGACACCCGAGCGGTTGCAATGCCTGCGCGACATGATTCGGGCGGATCAATACGAAAAAGAGGGATACACGCAAGACGCTGAGTTTATGCGGCAGCTTGCGGAGATACGCGATCGAAAGTTGGCCAAGTTTGAGCAGGGTTGACAAGATCATCGAATAGGTAAAGATACGTGCGTCCTGATGTCAGCAGGACAGCAAAAGGCAAAAACACTAAGCACCAAAACAAGATCTTCGGATCTTTCTTCGTCGCTGTGTTTTGCCTTTTGCGACAGACCTTGCGGTCCCCGACTGACAAAACCGGGGACCGCTACGTTTGCTTTGAACTGTGATGAGCAATGACAAGCAAACGTAAGCGTGTGGGTGAGCGCTTCCAATTGATCATTCGAGGACGTGATGAGACCTCGGACATATGCGACGGCTGGCTCCGAATGAGCAGGTGGCATGTGATCCCCTGCCGGCAAAATTAGTTTGTCGGATGAGGGGACCGCTCCGGCTTCACCAAATGAGCAAATGACTTAGAAAATTGATCATGAAATGTAGCATTATCCGCCGAGTGCGGCTGGCACCGATGGACAGTGAAGACATGTTGAGTGAGGTGGAGTGATGGGTGAGAACAGCAACATTCAGTGGACGGATCACACTTTTAATCCCTGGAGAGGTTGTCAGAAAGTCAGCAACGGTTGCAAAAACTGCTACGCGGACCAGTTGAGCAAACGCAATCCCGGCACGCTTGGTGTTTGGGGCAGCGAGGCATCGGGGGCAACGCGCGTGGTTGCTTCTGAGGCGATGTGGAAAGAGCCCGTCAAGTGGAATCGTGAAGCAAAAGTGGATCGTGAAAGATGGTCAGAGCATATTGCAGAACTGGACATGCCAGCGCCGCCATCGTATCCCAAGCATCGTCCCCGCGTGTTCTGTGCCAGCCTCGGCGACGTGTTCGAGGACTGGACAGGGGCGATGGTGAATGCGAAAGGTGATCCGCTGTGGATTCACGGTGCGGACATCGAGAGCACTGGACCTTGGCACAGCGCACAAATGAATGCCGACTGGCGCCGCCTCACAATGTCCGACGTTCGCGCACGCCTGTTTCGGCTGATCGACGCCACGCCGAACCTCGACTGGTTGATCGTCACCAAACGACCGGAGAATATTCGTAAATGCTGGCCTGTCGATGATTGCGACGGATACGGGAAACCGTTCTGCGCAATTAAGACCACAGACGGCAAGTTGATTGGTAGGGTGCGCCGTGACAACGTGTGGCTTCTAACTTCCGTCGAAAACCAAGAGCAAGTCGATAATCGAATCCCCGAACTGCTGAAGTGCCGCGACCTATCGCCCGTGCTTGGCTTGTCGTGTGAACCGTTGCTGGGCCCGGTTGACTTGCTTGCCGCGCACGCCGATTGCCCGACGTGTATTGACGGATTCCATGATCCCGAAACAGGAATCATCGAGTGCTCGGCCTGCGAATCGACAGGCAAGCGATTCGACGAAATGCTGATCGATTGGGTGATCTGCGGCGGCGAGTCTGGCCCCAACGCGCGACCGTGCAACGTCAACTGGATTCGGTCGCTGCGGGATCAATGCCAGGACGTGGCGTATTTCAACAAGCAGCTTGGAAGCAAGTGTGTCGATGTCAACGGCTTCACTGAATGCCAAGGCGGTCTGTGGCCGGATGGGTCACGAATTCACGTAGGCAAGACGCTGGACGATACGCGATGGATTCAATTGAAAGGCAAGGGCGGCGACCCGTCCGAGTGGCCGGAAGACTTGCGAGTGCGACAGTTTCCCAACCAACCTAGGACAACGGCCGGGCCGTGTTAATCCGTGCGGCAAAACCGCCGGCCGTCGTTCGCTTTAACCCACAGGCCGCACCGGCGACACGATTAAAAAGGACAGATTGTGTGGAAACAAAGGGTTCTTTACTCGACCAGTCGGTGCGGTCTGTTTCGTGAACTCGCAAATAACTTGGAGAGTACAGGGAGAAGCATGGGCTATGAGTGAGCGGACAATTAGCAGCCTGAAGGACTTGAAAGCCGGCGATACCGTGTTTGTGGTTTGGCATCGAAGTGCATGGCAAATCCGTAACGGCGATCCTGTGCAGACAAGCGAGAATCAGATCAGAGCTAGCACGGTTGCACGAGCGGTTAGTTGGTCCGTGGGGAAAATTGCGTAATATCCCATCAGTCGTGGTTGATGCGATCCACCAGATCCTAGATGAGGAGGGCGTGGAATGAGTGACGGCAGGACATTCGCCGGCTTCATGGCGAAGCTGATCAATCTGGAGCCAGCATTCGGGCAGACGACGGATATTGTGATGTCGTCAGGAGAGGCAAGGAAACTGCTTCGCCGCGCCTATGACGCGGGCCAGCAGAATGAGCGTTATCGGTCGATTAAGGCGACGGGAACGGACTATTTGAGCGGAGGTTCGTGTTCGGGTTCGGGAAACCGAAATGATTAAGCCAGCAATCACCATAATTATCGAGCTACCACCGAAGGAATTGCGGCCGAATTATCGCCCACAACCGCGAGCGAAACAGTCGGCCACGGCACGGTATCGAAGAGCGTGTCTGGAGTCAGCGATGGCAGCCGCGTACACGTGCGACCTGGCAAGTCCGATTGATCAGCCCGTGGTTGGTGTCGCTTACTATCACGCGACACGAAGATACCTTGACGCCGACAACATTCTTGCGTCCCTAAAAGCAGCGTTTGACGGGCTCACGGACGCCGGCATTTGGCAAGATGACAGCCAGTGTGCGTATCTACCGGTTTGGCGCGGTAAAGATGAAGATAAGCCACGGGTTGAATTGAGCGTGTTTGATGGTGGGGACTTTCCGGGACTGTTTGATTGGAAAACAAGTTGACATTTACCCCGTCATTTGCCAGTATGATATCGTTTCGCATTTGCGGGCGGTATTTGCATGGACGGTTTGAAGCAATATCACGATCGATTGCTGTCTGTGCTGGCGATTGTCCGCGAGTTTGCAGAGGATGGCCGATCGGCTTCCGTGCTGGATATTCTCGCTGCGATGCAGCGTAGCGGTGAAGCGCCGGCGGAAGAGACGATTCGGGCTGATCTGGCATTCTATGAGCGGGCTCAGATTTTGGGCTATGACTCGGACGCGAAGGTTTGGACGGTAACGGGGCTCAGTCGTGAAGAAAATACCTAGTCTATTTTGCCGCAATAATGAAATACCCCATGTTAGCCGGGACGATGGGCCGGCCGGTAAGCAGATACGCCGTATTGCGCGATCGTGGCAGGCGAGTAGCAAGAGGTCTGTAAATAAATACCTGCCGTTTTTCGTATTCTTCGCGTTGTTCTGCCTTGGTGGTGACACCACGCAGGCGCAACTGTTGTCCACGCGATACGCTGATTTCCAACCGCCAACCAATGAGCCGGGGCCGGACCGTTGGACCGTTCAAACCACGGAGAGACCGGCTTGAAACCAATGTTGGCTGCTGTGCCTAGGATGCAGAAAAAATTGAGGATTAGCTGGTGCGTCGGTTTGTTGATGGTTGGCATTGGCAAAACCGTAACGGACCCGCAACGCAGCACATATACCTATCGGCCGATTTTCTACTGTCGGTTTTGGGGTCCGCTGTTAAACGATTGTCCCCGTTGTCGGATTTGGTTTTGTTTGCTCGCGATGCTGCTGGCGTGTGGCATCACTCACGCAGAGCACCTTGGCAGCAATCCACAGGGAGCACTGGCACCGGTGGATCAGCCGTGGAAGACTTTCACAAGCTGGAAGTGGTCTGATCGATCCGAGCACCATAAAGCGGTGGTGAAGATATCCGTACCTGGTGGCGCGGGTAGCGGTGTGATGGTTCAACACGATCACGGGGGCGCGTTGGTGGTCACGGCGGCTCATGTGATCGAGACGGGCGGGCCGGTAACGCTCACCAGTGCCACGACGGGCAATTCGTTTCCGTGCAGCGTTTGGTATCGCAATTTAGCGAATGATCTGGCGATTGTTTACGCTCGCACTGCCCACGCAAACGTCACCGTACCGCTGACCGATAAATTGCCGACCAAGGGGAGCACGATCGAGATTGTGGGATTCGGCGGGCCTCGGGGGGAGCTTCGGCATTTCACGGGACCGTATTTGCGACCGTACATGCACGGTGGATTTCAGGTCGACGCACACGTGATATCGGGTGACTCGGGATCACCAATGATGCTCAATGGCATGCTGTGCGGGGTTGTCCGCGGTGGTGCGACTTTGCATTGTCGCGACTGTCAGGCTAAATGCACGGTAATAGGCCAGCAGGCGTATTGTCCACGTCACGGGCGGGTATCCTGGCCACTGAATTACCCGGCAACGTCGGACGTCTCTACGAGCGATTTGACGGCTATTGTCAGGCGTGTGGCTGCTGAGCGTGGGACGACGGTTGTGGTGGCCCCGAGTATGTATCCGCCGGCTTGTGGCCCTCATCAGGGATGCACGCCACCCCAACGTCCAACGGGCCCGAGTGATCCGAATTGTCCTGACAAGTGTTCGCCCAGTTGCGGATGTGGTTGCGGCGGCAATCAGATACCGATCAAACCGCCTGCGAATTGCCCACCGGGCCCACCGGGCAAGCAGGGACCACCTGGCAAGGATGGTTCACGGGGCGAGACGGGACCACCTGGCCCGCCGGGAATGGCTGGCCCTCCAGGACCGCCGGTCGACTATGAGATTGTCCGAGAGATTATCCGCGAGGAATTGGCCGCACGTCCGCCGGCGGAATTCACACTCCAACCTGCTAGTCGAACTCGTGACGGACGTTTGGTTGCCGATGGGGATGCAATCACAGTCCGAGAGGGTGAGGTAGCACTCTTGCCACCGATTCAATTTGAGCCGATTCGGCCCAATGGACAAAGCACGACCACGCAAGCACCTATCGGCGGGACGCTACGAGCAAAGATGTTTGGCCCGTGATGGACGACGGAGCATTTATCGATCTGGCGGGGAAAATCATAAAAGCTGGATCGGATACTGAAGATCCGCGAATCCATGCACTGGTTGAGGAAACGATCAAGCTGGTGAAAGACGACCCAAACACCCTGGCAACATTGCTTTTGCGGTACGAACATTTGCAAGCACTCGAAGACAAGGGGGAATTCGCAGGCTTGCAGTTAGAAAACGACCCACCCCCTAATTAGGAATTCCAATGAATGAGAAACGGCAACTTTTGAACGTGTATTGTGATCCCAACACGGATTGCCAGTGCAACAACGGTCACTACGTGTTTTCTTCCTTTTGGAAGGAAAAACTGTACGCCGAAGCGAACACTACGACCGAGGACCAGCGGTTTTTCAATAACGCGCTGAAGTCCGGCCACATTGAAGGCAAGATGTCTGCACGCGAAATGCAATTCACGCGGGCTCTGGGCCAGCCGACTAGCGGCAATCCGACTTCGTAATGGATCGGCTAGAAGAACTCTACGCGGACGCTCTAGCACACATGCAAAAGCGCCGCGAGGACAACGCAGCATTGAAGGCAGCCGTTACCGAGCGAGATCCTTATGAGCGTGCTCGAAGAATTAGGGATGTCCGACGAAGAATGGCGGCAGATCGAGCCTGCCGAACAGCAACGTCTGGTCAACAAAATGGCGAAGATCCAGGCGAACAAACTGCTGGCCAGTCAAGCGATGATGGAGGATGACGATCGAGATATCCGGCGACGGGTAAAATCGGTTGAGCAAAATCTACTTGGGCAGGATGCAAATAGTTGCACGGATGAGCCATACACCGACGAATCGGGCGAAGATGTGCGGATCACAGTCCTCGGTGACGTAAACGGCAACGAAGCAATCAGCATGCTTTCCCAAAAAAGCGATGCAAACGTTGGGAATACGGTTGTCGAGCGGCCGACGCCGAAAAGGTCACCTTTTCGCTGGATGATTCCCTTAGCGTATATTGCGGGTGGTGCTGCGATAGCGTTTGGCGCTGCCAGTTACTTCGCCAACAAAAACCAGGACTACGATCCGTCGCGGTATGATATTGCGGCGGTCCCTTACTTCCCCGAGGAAAACCCATGATTCGATTCGCCCTTTCCCTTATCGCCGTTGCATGCCTCACGACCGCGGCCAGTGCCCAAACTTGCTACGGGCCGAATTGTCATCAGGTGGTGCGTATGAGCTGCCCGAACGGCCAATGTCAGCAGCAGTGGCAGCCCACGGGTCAAACGGTCTACCGTCACTCACCAGTGCGATGGGGACGCGTGTTATTCCCGCGCATTTCAGAGTTTCACCGTCAGCGATCGGTGGTGTATCCGTACCGTGTCGAGCAATACCAACCGCCGGCGTACCAGGTGCAGCCGCCAATGCAATACCGGATCGTACGGTGATCAAAAGAGGGTAACCCGTGGCAGTCGATATTGCACTTGATCCAACGGTAGCGATAGATGGCGGGGACGGCTCAATCGGCAGTCCCTACACGCGGGCCGATGGGCAGGTCGAACAGTGGGTATTTGACAACGTTGCCAGTTCGGGCACTGGTAACTATCTGCATATCAAGTCAGGCATCCGCGTAGCCCCGATTGCCGGCCCGTTGAATCTGGGGACGTTCGGCAATCCATCGTTTAGCAATCCACTACGAATCAGCGGTTATGATCTGGCATTCGGTGACGGTGGAGTTGCCGATATTGACATGGGCGGGAATAGTCTGTGGCAGTTGACAACCTATCAGTCGGTCAACTTTATCAATTGTCATCTCCACAACTTCGGCAATAACCAACCGATCAATACGGGTAGCAATTGCGGGTTCTACAACTGCGAGATCGCAGACAGCACATATGCAAGCGGCTACGCGATTGACATAGCTAACGGACAGGGGTTGTTTGGGTGTTACATTCACGATCTGGGCGGCAGTACGGGGACGATTCTGTTAGCGGGTGCACGGGTTGAGAATTGCTATATCGTCCACGCGCCCACAGTTGGCAGGGGTGTCGCACTCAACAACGTGAACGGCTCGATCGTCAGAAACAATGTCCACATTTGCACGGGTGCGGCCACACAGGCGATCCGTGCCGTCCAGGTGAACGTGCAGATCGTTGGCAATTCGTGCTATTCCGTGTCCGGTGTGACAAGCACCACATCGGCAATCCACAACAACACCTCTGGCGCGTATTGCTGCCAGATCATCAATAACGTCATATCTGGTTTTGCTACGGCGATCGAGTTGTTTGGTGGAGAGCGGTCGGCGGTGCTGTTTGATAATGACTGGCACGATTGCCCGAATGGCATTGCCAATCGAAATCGAGCATTGATCGACGTGCGAAACAATGACGTGGGTGAGCAGCCTTTTGTTGATCCTGCTGGTGGTGATTTCACTGTGATTGAATCGTTGCGCGGTGAGGGTTGGCCCGATTACGTTGGCGGCGATCGGATTCAGACTTCCCCCACGTTTGTTGATCCTGGTGCAGTTCAGTCGACCAGCACGGGCGGCGGTGGTGACGTGCCGGAAGAAAAGGACGTTCGATTCCCCGTGGTCTATGACGGCGGGAATAAGACCGGAACGTGCCAGGTGCCAGTGGATACAGATGTGCGATTTGGCACCGCGGTTGATGTCGCGGATACAGGACGGGTGATCGTTCCCGTTGGTGCCGACGTGCGTTTACTTGTGGCTACCGACGTAGCGGACGTTGGCACAATTGCGGTCCCTCGGGCTGGACGCGTGATCGAGGGTGAGCCGGTAGACACTACGGTCGGCACTTACACCCAGATCACAGCCCCGGACGTCCGAGAGGGCGAACAATGGGGCGAGGACGGGACGGAATACACGGGCACGCTGGTAGTTTCGGGCACTGCTGGCGGATTGATTCGGGCAGACTGGCAAGCGGGCTACACGGGTTAGGCTATGAAACTGAAACAAGTCGGTGGACTTACAAGCCAGATTTGGCAAATTGCTGTCCAGGATTCCAGTAGCAGCACAGGGGCAGGGCTAGGCGGCTTGGCGTTTAATAGTGCGGGATTGCAGGCTCAGTACAAGGTCCGCGGTAGTGCTGCATGGGAAGCGATCCCCCTTGTGACGGCAACGCCCGGAACTTGGGTATCAGGCGGGTTTGTAGCGTCCGACAGTGGTGCGGGTGGCGGATACGAGCTTCACGTACCTGACGAAATTATCGCCACCAAAAAAACCGTCGTTTGGGTGGAATTGTTTGGCGCAGCCAACATGGTCCCGGTGCGGATCGAAGTTGAGCTAGACGCGGTCGATTATTCGGACGACAAGGATTTTGGACTGTCGTCACTAACGGAAGTTTCTCGTGTGTTGGAAGGGTTCACAAATTCCAACCTGATCCGTGTTTTGGGCAACATGGCGGGCAATCAACCTGATATTGCAGCACAGCAAGATTTGCAGGCTACGCCCAGCGCAACAGCATATGTAAACGACATGATGTCGCTACAGGCACACACCGACACTGCCGCGGGCGTATTTGTCAAGGGATTTACCGATAGTGCGATTGCCACGATCAAATCAGCTACACGCTGGATTGTGACAAGCGTGCAAGATCCGACCAATATCACACTCGGATTCGGACCTCAGACAAGTGAGGATGGATTGCTAGATGGGATGGTCATCCAATTTGTACACAACAATTCCAGCGATCCCCAAGGGACAGCGATTACGGCCACGATCAAGAGTTTCACCAGCACCAGCACGAACGGCGGAACGGCCGAACTGTACGAAGCACCCCGGCTACCATTCCCAAGCTTTGCCAACGTTCTGGTTTACCCTGCCTCAGTGGTGGGTGATTACGTTTTGCCTGCTCTGGCACAGTTTGCCAATCGGGACACGGGTGAAACAACGGCTGTTGATGGTTCGGTGTCGAAACTCTCCCAGGCACAAGGTGGGGGGAGTGTTGATCTACCAAGCGAGTCAGAAGTTTTGCTTGACGTGGAATACGGCCCAGGACTCACCGGAAACGTGCGCCTGCCGCCCGAAACAAACGTATTGCTCGATTACCAGTACGGGCCAAGTGACACGCTGGTCGGCTTACTTGATCCAGGCGGGGGCGCTTGTATCGGCTATCCGCTCGAGACATTGGTAGCTGTTGGCACGGTGTACGGTCAGGCCAGCGAGTTACTGGGCAACCGAACAGACGCTCAAGAGTCAGACGTTAGGGCTGGCGAAATGTACGGTGGCAACGGAAACGAATTTACGGGAACTCTACAAGTGGGCGACAGCGGAAACGGCGGCAATCAAGGTGACATTCGATTCACACTCACAGCAGGAGATGATTACCTTGCGTCCGATGGCAGGCCACTTGTTCTAGCCAATTCGGTAGGCGTCGATATCGCTGGGGCTCAGGTGTGGTTCGAGTTGGTCGATGACCAATACCGTGAGAAGATTCGAGTTGAAGGATCAATTGTCGATGGTTTGCCGCAATTTGATTTGACAAGTGAGGACACGGACACCGCTTCTGGCACGTTCAGGTGGAGCGTGGTGGCCACGTTGGCATCGGGATCGACGGTTACGATCGATCGGGGTTGGGCAGAGATTGCGGTTGGTTATGCTGAACCAGGGGAATAAAGTTCCAAAAAAATAGGTACTTTGTTCGATTTTGGCACGGTCAACTCCATCGGGAACAACCAAAATACGCTATCCCCTAGATAGTGGGGTATCAATTTTTGATTGCAGTTGAATCAAAACGTCCGTCATCGGACACGGCGACGCGAAAAGCGAAACGAGAGTGGGCACGTCGTGAAACTGCGAAGGCAGCGGACATTGGCCCGATACCGCCGGTTAGGAATCCCGTTCGGCGTGCTGCTTGTCGGCTGGATTTGCATTTGTTTCAGCAGACTTATTTTCCTGCCTCGACTGGTTTGTCACCGTTTGGTGAGGTTCAGACGATTGCTTTGGCGCGAATGGAGCAGGCCATTTTGGTAACTTCGCGTATTCTCAACTGTGAGCCGCGGGGGTACTGCAAATCGACTAAGAGCGAGAATGCGATTCTGTGGGCACTGCTTTACGGGTTCCGTAAGTTTGCGATGTTCTTCGCTGCGACGGGCGGCGAGGCAACAAGTGCCACTGATTCGATTATGTCGGAGCTAGAAAACAACGATCTGCTGTATGAAGACTTCCCCGAGGTTTGCCACCCTATTCGTGCCTTGGAGGGGAGAGCCGTCAGGACTCACTCGCAAACCTATGAAGGCGTTCCCACCAACATGGCTTGGAAATCGGGAGAGATTGTCTTACCAACCATCCCCGGATCGGTCGCCTCGGGTGCGGTGGTTCGGTCCAAGGGGTTCGAGAGTGCGGCCCGTGGTGCTAGATCGAAAAGTGCCGGCGGCCAGATGATCCGGCCTGATTTGTTGATCTTTGACGACATTCAAACAGACATTTCCGCAGTCAACCCGCAGACAGTGGATAAGTATTTGGATGCAGTAAAAAAGTTGTTTCGGCTTGGCGGTCATGGTGCACTACCCACGGGGATCATGAATGCCACGGTGATCGCAGAGGATGACGTACCGGATCAGTTGGCGGATCATTCCAAGCACCCGGAATGGGAATCGGTACGGTGTAAGACGATGCCGACGATGCCAGACGCACTTGAGTCTCATTGGCTGGGTGAGTATCGCAGGCTTCGTCACTCGTACGATCCCGAAATCGTGGGTGACAAGCAAAGGGCGGCCAAGGCGGCCACCGAATACTACCGTGAGAATCGAGAGGCGATGGACAAAGGAGCCTCCACCACTTGGAAAAATATTCCACTTGAAGACGGCGAACTGTCAGCGATTCAACACGCACTGAATGTCTACGTGGACGATGGGCCGATCGTGTTTGCGTCAGAGCTTCAGAATGATCCCCAGCGGAAACAGGCTGCCGGGATTGCTGAGATTAACTATCGCGAGATGAGCCAGCGGCATAGCGGTTTCGATCGTGGAGTCGCACCGGATAAAACGTCAGTGATTGTTGGACACTGCGACATTCACGATCAAATTTTGTATTGGTCGATTGCGGCTGTGGAAGCGGACTTCACGGGCCAT
>JAAUYB010033947.1_pt1 | contig 34561 bp, 35 predicted proteins | sample 7278071 | NCBI WGS metagenome assembly JAAUYB01 (sample SAMN14350121, study PRJNA611818) | marine sediment metagenome | isolation source: surface marine sediment (1.8m) | place: French Polynesia: Moorea | collected 2018-08 | reverse complement strand
TGCCCACTCTTGGTCGCTCAAATCATGCCTGCTCATCACCGCCTCCGTTTTCGGAAGAGTGAATCAGAACCATATCGCGTTGTGAATCCCCTTAATGGGGACACGTCCTAGTGGGCGGAAATGCGGAATACGGGCCGTTGTGGTTCACGGCGCATCTTCTCGTCTATTCGCTGGGCTATGTCGCGCTGCGGACGCTGTTGGCGCCGGGTCGAGCGGTGACGCAGCCGGTCGCGGCGCCGGGGCACCTGGGCGTGCTGGGATTCGTGCTGGCCCTGGGATCGGCGACAGCTGCCCTGCGGCCGCTATATCCCATCGATGAGTGGGTTCGGCTGGCGGCGAACGTGCCGGCAGAGCCCGGGCGCGTGCCGCAATATCTGGGCCTCTTCGTCGTCGGCATCGTGGCGGGGCGCGGCGACTGGTTTCGGACGTTTGACAGCCGGGTTGCGGTGGTTTGGGCGGCCCTCGGCGTTCTGGCCTGGGTCGTCGGCGTCTCGACCCTACCGCAGGAGGCTCTGATCGACGCACATCCGCTGACCGCGGTATGGGGTTTGCTCGAGGCCATCGTCGGCGTCGGCGCCATCTTGGGGCTGACCGTGCTGTTCCGGCGCTGGTGCAACGCGCCGGGGCGATGGCTTGGGCGACTCGAAGGGCAAACTTACGGGGTCTATCTGATCCACATCTTCGTGGTGATCGCGCTTCAGTTTGCGGTGCTGGATCTCGCCTGGCCGGCGCTGGCGAAATTCGCGGTGGTCTGGGCTGCGGCCTTGGTGGTGAGTTTCGCGGTTGTGGCGGCGCTGCGGCTGATCCCGCCGGTCCGGGCGGTGGTGTAGGCGGCGGCGCGGTTCAAGGGGCGGGCGATCACGCCCGATCACGGACGCGTGATCGAATGGTCCGATTTGTGACACCCCACGTAAAGCCCATCACATGCACTTCCGCATTGATCACAGACAGGGGACACCCGATGAAGTTCACCACCACTCTGAAGGCCGCCGCGCTGGCCGCTTGCACCGCCACCGCCGCCTCGGCCAACACCATCGTCGACATCGCCGCGGGCGACGAGCGGTTTTCGACCCTGGTCGCCGCCGTGACCGCCGCCGGCCTCGTTGAGACGCTGCAGGGCCCGGGCCCCTTCACCGTTTACGCGCCGCTGAACGACGCCTTCGCCGCGCTGCCTGAGGGCACCGTCGAAACCCTGCTGCAGCCCGAGAACAAGGGCCAGCTGACCAACGTGCTGCTCTACCACGTCGATGACCGCAACCTGACCGCCGAGATGATCCCGGCGGGCTCGAACTACTTCAAGCCGGTCCTGACCTCGGAGCGTCTGTGCATCACCAAGTCGTCGGACGGCGTGATGATCGCCGACGGCACCGGCGAGATGGCCAATGTCGTGATTGCCAACATCACGGCCGACAACGGCGTGATCCACGTGATCGACAAGGTCCTGCTGCCGGGCACCCGGCCGGCCTGCCACTAACGCCGCAGTCGACTTCGGTCACTGTTCGGGGCGGTCCGCGCGTGCGGGCCGCCTTTCGCGTTTCGGGCTTACGGTTGCATCCGCGGCCCGCTTGCGCGATTGCTGGGGCGTCATGGCCCTGCCGGTTGGAGTGCAGATCAGGTATTGGAGCATCGCCGCGGTGGCGCTGCTACTGGTCCTGTGGTTTCTCGGCGACGTGATCCTTCCCTTCGTTTTGGGCGGCGCCATCGCCTATTGCCTGGACCCGGTCGCCGACCGGCTGGAGCGATGGGGGCTAGGGCGAGTGCTGGCCACCGTGCTGATCACGCTGGTGGCGATCCTGGTCTTCGTGGTTATGGCGCTGGCCGTAATTCCGACCCTGGTCGAGCAGGCGGTGTCGCTGGTCAACGTGGCGCCGCAGCTTGCCAGCCAGCTTTGGACTTTCCTCAACGAGCGTTTCCCGGAACTGATGCGCGAGGGCTCGGTGGTGCGCGAGTCGCTGCAGTCCCTGGGCGCAACGATCCAGTCGAAAGGCGGCGCACTCGTGCAGGGGATCGTGTCCTCGGCGGTGGGCGTGCTGAACGTGCTTCTCTTAGTGTTCATCGTACCGGTGGTGGCGTTCTATCTGCTGTTGGATTGGGACCGGATGGTGGCGCGCGTCGACGAGCTTTTGCCGCGCGACCATGCGCCGGTGATCCGGCAATTGGCACACGACATCGACGCGACGCTGGCCTCGTTCATCCGCGGCCAGGGCACGGTGATGCTGATCCTGGGCACCTATTACGCGGTGGCGTTGATGCTGGCGGGACTGCCGTTCGGGGCGATCGTCGGGGCGATCGCGGGGCTGTTGTCGTTCATTCCTTACGTGGGCGCGATCGTCGGCGGCGGATTGGCCTTGGGCCTGGCGTTCTTCGAGTTCTGGGGCGACTGGGTGCGGATCGCGATCGTCGCCGCGATCTTCTTCTCCGGCCAGTTTCTGGAGGGCAATATCCTGACACCGAAACTGGTGGGAGGCAGCGTCGGGCTGCATCCCGTCTGGCTGATCTTTGCGCTCAGCGTCTTCGGGGCGCTGTTCGGCTTCGTCGGCCTGTTGGTGGCGGTGCCGGTCTCGGCCGCTTTGGGTGTGCTGGTGCGGTATGTCCTGGGGCGGTATCAGAAGGGGCGGCTCTACCAGGGGCTCGAGGGGCGCGGGCCCGACGAGGAATAGCATTGGCCGAACAACTGACCTTTGACCTGCCCCGGGAACCGGCGCTGGGGCGCGGCGATTTTTTCGTCTCGCCCAGCAACGCGGCGGCGGTAGAGGCGATCCAGGGCTGGCACGACTGGCCGGACGGCAAGCTGGTGCTGGTGGGACCAAAAGGGGCCGGTAAGACGCATCTGGCGCATGTCTGGGCGGCGATGACGGGAGCGCGGATCGTCGCGGCGTCAGAGTTGGCCAGGGCCGAGATTCCGGTGCTGGCCGAGGGGCCGGTGGTGGTCGAGGATGCAGACCGGATCGCCGGCGACGCAGCCGCCGAGAAAGCGCTGTTTCATCTGCACAACCTTGCGCGCGAGCGGAGGGTGGCGCTGTTGATCACCGCGTCGATGGCGCCGGGGCGTTGGGGGCTGGCCCTGCCCGATTTGCAAAGCCGGGTTCAGGGCAGTGGGATGGTGTCGCTGGCGCCGCCCGACGACGCACTGATCTCGGCGGTCTTGGTCAAGCTCTTCGCCGACCGCCAGCTCGACGTGGCGCCAGACGTGGTGGCCTATCTGGCCAAGCACATGGAACGGTCGTTCGAGGCGGCGGGCCCGTTGGTGGCAGCACTCGACCAGGCGGCGTTGGCCGAAAAGCGGGCGGTGACCCGTCCCCTGGCGGCGCAAGTGCTGGACAAGATGCGGGGCGACGGGCCATAACGGCGTCTCGCCCATGCCCCTGCCAAAGCCCCGCACATGACCCACGCCAATTTCCTGGAGGCGCCGTTCCCCGCGCCCGTCGATCTGCCGCCCGAGGACGTCGCCGGGCCGCGGCGGTTCTTCAACCGCGAGCTCAGTTGGCTGGGCTTCAACTGGCGGGTGCTGGAAGAGGCGGAAAACCCGCGCGTGCCGCTGCTCGAACGGGTGCGCTTTCTGTCGATCAGCGCCACCAACCTCGATGAGTTCTACACCGTGCGCGTCGCGGGCCTGCGCGAGCTGGCCAACGAGGGGCACAACACGCCCGCCGTCGACGGGCTGACGCCGGCAGAGCAGCTTGCGCTGATCAACAGCGATGCGCGCAAGCTGATGGAACGCCAGCAAGCGGTCTGGGACGCGCTGCGCGGCGAGATGGACGCGGCGGGGATCGTGCTGATGACCCGCGAGGGGCTCGACAAGGACGATCTAGCTTACCTGGACCAGGTGTTCCTGGATTCGGTGTTTCCGGTGCTGTCCCCGCTTGCCATCGATCCGGCACACCCGTTTCCCTTCATTCCGAACACCGGCTTTGTGCTGGCGCTGCAAATGGAACGCAGGTCGGATCGGCGGGCGCTACAGGCGCTGCTGCCGATCCCGCACCAGATCGACCGGTTCGTGCCGCTGCCGACCAGCGACGGAACGCATCGGTTCCTTCCCCTGGAAGAGCTGCTGCTTTTGCACATCGGCAACCTGTTTCCCGGCTACAAGCTGACCGGTCATTGCGCGTTTCGCGTGCTGCGCGACAGCGATCTTGAGGTCGAGGACGAGGCCGAGGATCTGGTGCGCGAATTCGAGGTCGCGCTGAAGCGGCGGCGGCGCGGCGAGGTGATCCGGCTGAAGCTGTCCTCGGGCGCGCCGGCAGCGTTGCGCCGGGTGATCATGGCTGAACTCGGGGTGCAGGAATCCGAGGTCGTGGAGCTCGCCGGTCTGATCGGCATGGCGGACGTCAAGGAACTGGTGCTGGACGACCGGCCCGAGCTGCTTTGGCCCTCGTTCACGCCGCGGGTGCCCGAGCGAGTGCAAGATTACGACGGCGACATGTTCGCCGCGATCCGGCAGAAGGACATGCTGCTGCACCACCCCTACGAGACCTTCGACATGGTGGTCCGGTTCCTGCAGCAGGCAGCGAGCGACCCCAACGTCCTGGCGATCAAGCAGACGCTGTATCGGACCTCGACCGAATCCCCGATCGTCGAGGCGCTCTGCGAGGCGGCCGAGGACGGCAAGTCGGTCACCGCGCTGGTCGAGCTGAAGGCGCGGTTCGACGAGGCGGCCAATATCCGCCAGTCTCGCCGGCTGGAACGCGCCGGGGCGCATGTGGTCTATGGCTTCATCCAGTACAAGACCCACGCCAAGATCTCGACCGTGGTGCGGCGCGAGGGCAATAAGCTGGTGACCTATACGCATTACGGCACCGGCAACTACCACCCGATCACCGCGCGCATCTACACCGATCTGTCGCTGTTCACCTGCGACGCGGCCCTGGGACGCGACGCCACCAAGGTGTTCAATTATGTCGGCGGCTACGCCCCGCCGGACACGCTGGAAAACCTGTCAATCTCGCCGCTCACCATGAAATCCTCGCTGATCGAACGGATCGAGGCGGAGGGCGCCTTTGCCGAGGCCGGCAAGCCGGCGGAGATCTGGGCGAAGATGAACTCGCTGATCGAGCCGGACGTGATCGATGCGCTTTATGCGGCCTCGCGGAAGGGGGTGAAGATCAACCTGGTGATCCGCGGCATCTGCGGGCTGCGGCCGGGGATCAAGGGGTTGAGTGAAAACATCCGGGTGAAGTCGGTGGTGGGACGGTTCCTGGAGCATTCGCGGATCGTGTGTTTCGGCAACGGCCATGGGCTGCCGTCTAAGAAGGCGCGGGTCTTCATGTCGTCTGCCGACTGGATGGACCGGAATTTGAACCGCCGGGTCGAGACGCTGGTGGAATGCAAGAACGCCACGGTGAAGGCGCAGATCACCGGCCAGATCATGGCGGCAAACCTCGCCGACGAGGCGCAGAGCTGGGTGATGGCGCCGGATGGCAGCTTCGCCCGGCGGCTGCCGGGCGACGGCGAGCAGATGTTCAATTGCCACAGGTTCTTCATGGAAAACCCGTCGCTATCGGGCCGCGGTTCGGCGGGCGCGAAGGATGTGCCGGAGCTGGCGCATTCGCGGGACTAGCGGCTGGCCATTCTTGAGTTGTGCGCCTGCGGCGCGCCGGTTTGGGTGCGCCGCGCGTGCCGCGCGTCGCGGTGGGTGGGGGGCTGTCTGCCCCCCACACCCCCCGAAGATATTTTTGGCCAGATGAAGGAGCCTTGTGCGGGCGTTGACGGGGCGGGGGCGATCCTGCACCTTGGGCCTGCGGGCTCTCTTGGGGGTTGGATGCTGCGGTGATGGACGGACGCACGGACGCCCAGGGCGACGACTGGGGGCCGTTTGGCCGGCCGCTGTTCAACGACCCCGAGATGCAGCGGCTGAAGCGCGTGGGTGTGGTCGATGTCGGCTCGAACTCGGTCCGGCTGGTGATTTTCGACGGGGCGGCGCGATCGCCGGCCTATTTCTACAACGAAAAGATCATGGCCGCGCTCGGGGCCGGCGTGTCCGAGACCGGGCGGCTGAATCCAGAGGGCCGGGTGCGGGCGATCGCGGCGCTCAAACGGTTCCGGATGCTGGCCGAGGGGCTGGGGATGGCGCCCCTGACCGCGGTGGCGACGGCGGCGGTGCGCGAGGCCGCGGACGGGCCGGCGTTCCGCGACGAGGTTCTGCGTGAAACCGGGCTCGCGCTATACGTCATCGACGGGCAGGAGGAGGCGCGGCTGAGTGCGCAGGGCGTGCTGCTGGGCTGGCCCGACGCCAGCGGCACGGTCTGCGACATCGGCGGCGCCTCGATGGAGCTGGCGACGCTGCGCGAGGGGCGGATCGGGGCCTGCCTGACCTCGCCCTTGGGGCCGCTGCGGCTGGGGGCGATCCGGGGCCGGAAGGCGCGCAAGGCGCATATCGCGGCGGTGGTCGAGGCGATGGCGGCAGAGCTTGGGGCGCGGCAGGACCGGCTTTACCTGGTGGGCGGGTCGTGGCGGGCGGTGGCGCGGCTCGATATGGAGCGGCGCGGCTATCCGCTGCACGTGCTGCACGAATACCGCATGACGCCCAAGGCGGTGCGGGCAACGTTGAAGTGGATTGCCGGCTTCAGCGCCGAGGAGTTAAGCGCGATGACCGGGACGTCGCTGGCCCGGCTGTCGCTGGTGCCTCTGGCGGGCGAGGTGCTGCGGCAGCTGATCCGCACGCTCGGCCCGCGCGAGATCGCGGTGTCGAGCTATGGGCTGCGGGAGGGGTTGCTCTATGAGCAAATGCCCGAGGCGCTGCGCCGGCGCGATCCATTGATCGAGGCCTGTCGATTCGCCGAGGCCAAGGACGCGCGGCGGCCCGGTTTCGGCAAGGCGCTGAGCCGGTTCATCGCGCCCTTGTTCCGCAACGTGCCCGAGGGGCGCAAGCGGGTGATCAAGGCGGCGTGCCTGTTGCACGACGTCAGTTGGCGGGCGCATCCCGATTACCGCCACGAGGTCTGCTTCGACACCGTCACGCGGGCCAGCCTCGGCGGGCTGACCCACCCGGCGCGGATATTTCTCGGGCTGGCTTTGCTGCACCGCTACAAGAACAAGCGCGAGGGGACGCGGTTCGCGCCGCTGTTCGATCTGCTGCCCGATCGGGACCTGCAGCAGGCGGAGGTCCTGGGCAAGGCGATGCGGCTCGGCTCGATGCTGTCGCTGGACCAGCCCGACCTGATCGCCTCGCTGAAGTGGTTCCCGGTAAAGAAACGGCTGGAGCTGCACCTGCCGGCGCGGGCGATGGGGCTGTTCGGCGAGGTCGCCGAGGCGCGGTTCGCCTCGCTCGCGGCGTCGCTGGGGGCGGAGGCCGTGGTGAAGGTCGCGTCGTGACGGCAGGCGTGCGGGGCGGGGTCGGCCTGAAGGCGGCGCTCCATCTAAGCCCCGGGCACGGAGTCAAGGGGCGCAGCCCCGCCGCGCCCATCGCCAGTTCGTAGACCGAAAATGGTCCAGTGGACCTTTTTTCGGGCGGCCACGAACGCCCCGGAGGGGTGGCGATTGGACGATCCTCGCGCGCCGCTCGATGTCCTACGGATTCGACAGCCATAAATCGCTGCAGTTGAGAGGTCGCCTCGCCACCCCGCGGGTTGGCGATGGGCACGGCTGCACTAGCCACGGCAGCTGTCACCGCCGGCCTGGCGTCCGCTTCACCGGCGTTCGCCGCCTAGAGCTCGATCTCCACATCGCCGCCGCGCGGGGCCGTCAGCGGCACCTTGCGGCGGATGATGATGTCGCCGTTCGGCAGGACCTCGGGCGGGTGATAGGCGTGCATGTCGCGCAGCGCGCCTTCGAGCTCGCGCAGAGCGGGCTCGATTTCGCCCATCAGGCCCCGCAGCAACAGCTTGGTGCCCTCCGAGAGCAGGTCCATGCCTTCGCGCAGGTCGCTATCTTTGTCCTGAGCGGCCAACGGCGTGGCAGCGAGACAGAGGCAGACTGCATATGTCGTCAGCTTTGTCATGACCCCAATATAGGCGAAAACCGCGCGGATTTTAAGCTCAAAGCGCCAGATCGACGCTGACCGGGAAGTGGTCGGAGGCGGTGAGCAAGGCTTCGCGCAGCTCGGGCGTGCGATAGCAGGCGGGGTCGTCGAAGGGGTGCCAGATGCGCCAGCCATGCGCCTTGGGACGCAGGCCGGGCGAGACCATGACGTAGTCGAGAAGCGCCTGGAGATAACGTTTTTCCTCGTGAATGTAGAACCGCGCGGTGGCCGGCATGGCGCCGACTCGCTGCGACAACGCCATGCGGGCATGCGGGTCGTAGAGCCGGTGCGCGCTGTCCTCGCCCATCACGATCTCGATGCCCGACCGGCCGAACAGCTTTTCGTATTCGTCGAGCCCGGGGCCGTCGTTGAAATCGCCCAAGACGATCAGGTTCTCGCCGGCCTCGACATGGCCGTCGATGCGCTGGCGCAGCCAGATGCACTGGGCAAGCTGCTTGCGGCGGTTCTCGATCGCCACGCGCATGATCTCGTCGGGGGTGTCGGCGCCGTGCGGGGCCTTGGATTTCACATGCACCCCGATCAGGCGCAAGTCGGTGCCGTCCACGGTCGTGAGCTTGGCCTCGAGCGGCGGCTTCGAGAAGGTCACCGACTCGGGCGCGGCGTCGGTGTCGAGATCGAGACGGAAGGTGCCGTCGAAGCGTGGCGCGTCCCAGGCGCCGTGCTTGCCGGTGGGGTCGCCCATCGGGTCGTGGGCGGCGGTCAGCACGTCGGGGTCGTAGAGCAGCGCGATTTCCTGCTGGGTGCCGTTGGCAAAGCCGATCAGCGCCTGGGAACTGCGCAAGCCATAACGGGCGGCAAAGTTTTCCAGCGCGGTGACGGTCGAGCGGTGCTGGCTGCGGCTGGTGTCCGGGGCCTCGACGATCAGCACCGCATCGGCGTCGAGCGCGGTAAAGACGATGCCGAGCGCGGTCAGCTGGTCGGCGCGGGTGACGTCCTGGCGGCCGGACCAGTCGTCGTCCTCGATCAGCCGGTCCTTGCGGTCGAAGAGATTGGTGAACCACTCGACATTGTAGGTGGCGATGCGCATCACGCGGCTTCTTTGGAGATCTCGTCCCACGCTTGGTTCAATGCTGCGAGCCGGGTTTCGGCCATCTTGACGGCCTCTTCGGGCAGGCCGCGGGCGGTCAGTCGGTCGGGATGGGTCTCGCGCACCTGAGCCCGCCAGGCCTTGCGGATGTCCGCAAGCGGCGTGTCGGGGTCGACGCCCAGGACGTCGTAGGGGTCGGGCTTGGCGTCGGGCACGAAGCGGGCGCGCAAGGTGCGGAACTGGCGCTCGGGAATCGCGAAGATATGCGCGACGCGGGCCAGGAAATCGTCCTCGGCCGGGTGGTAGGTGCCGTCGGCCACGGCGATGTGGAAGAGCCCCTCCATCAGGTCGCACAAGACGCTTTTGTCCTCGCCGAACATGATCGCGATGCGCAAGGCGTAGTCTTCGTACCCGGCGACGTCGGTACGGGCGAGGTTGAAGACCCGTGCGGCCTCTTTTTCGGCGTCGGACGGGATGGTGAAAACCTCGCGAAAGGCGGTGACCTCATCGCGGGTCACCAGCCCGTCGGCCTTGGCCATCTTGGCGCCGAGCGCGATGACGGCGATGGTGAAGCCGATGGAGCGTTCGGGCGGCGTGCGCAGCCGGTCGAACACTGCACTGAGACCTTCGCCACTGGCGAGGGCGGAAACGGCGTTGGCGATGCGGGTCCAGATCGACATGGCGGCAACCGTAGCGGGTTTTGCGGCGGGCTTGAACGGAAATCGGGTGTGTGCGGCGATCGGTGGGGAGACGGCGGCGTGGCGTGGTTATGAGCTGGATCAGCCTTGGTGACGAAGAGATGAGCCGTGCCCATCGACGACCCGCGGGGTGGCGAGCCGACCTCGGATCTGAGGCGCTTTATGGCAATCGAGTCCGTAGAACATCGCGCGGTGCGCAGGTGTCGACCAATCGCCACCCCACCCGGGCGGGGCGGCGATGGGCCCGGCGGGGCTGCGCCCCTTGAGTCCGTGCCCGGGGCAGGTGCACCGACACCCGCACCGGGCCAACTCCCACCCGCCCTAGAGGCGCTTCTGCATCAGGTGCAGGTCGAACCACTTGCCGTATTTCCAGCCGACCTCGCGCAGGACCGCGACCTCGACGTAGCCGAGCGCGGCGTGGAAGGCGATGCCGGCGGGGTTGCCGGAGCTGACGCCCGCGAACATCGTATGCGCGCCGCCGGCGCGGGCGTGGTCTTCGACTGCCGTCATCAACGCCCGGCCAACGCCGCGGCCATGGGCCCCCGGGGCCAGAACCACTGTGTGCTCCATGGTGCGCCTGTACCCGACGCCGCCGCGGAACTGGCCGTAGGTGGCGAAGCCAAGGATCTGTCCGTCTTCTTCGGCCACCAGGAAGACGTGGCCGGCCGCGGACTTCTCGGCGAAGAGACGCGACAGATCGTCGGGCGTCTTCTCGACCGAATTGAACGTCACCTCGGTGTCGCGAATGACCGGGTTCCAGATCGCGGCGACGGCCTCGGCGTCCGCAGCAATGGCGGGGCGCAGGATCATTCCAGGACCCGGCGCCCCGAGGGCGTGTCGAGCTCCGCCTGCAGCCGCGGCTCGGGGCCGTCGGCAACGGAAACTTGAGGGATATCAGCGAGCTGCGCCAATGCGCCGCGGAGTGCATCAACGCGGGGATGGGCGATCTGCAGCGCCGCGAGGCGGCAGCCCCGGTCGGGCAGCCGCGCCCGGGGATGGGCGTCGCCGTGCCATTCGATCAGCGCCGGAAAGGCACCGTCGAAGGGCAGCCGCCCGTCCGCGGGCACCGCCATGGTCCAACGCAGATCGCTACGCGCCAGCGGGGTGGCTGTGCCGCTGCCGTCCGGCGCAACGGCCAGCGCCGCCGCAAGGTCGTCGGCTGCCGCGACCCAATGCGTCAGCCGCGGCGGGCCGGAGAAATTGTCGAGGTCAAACCAACGCGGCCGGGCCAGCGGCGGCGCGTCGGGGTCGATGGCGATCACCTCCAGATAGGCCGGCCCGAGGCCCAGAAGCCGGTTATGGGTGCCCATCGCCGCGTGTGTGCCGCCCGGCGCCATCTCAACGCCAAGCGCGGCCTCGACATGGGCGACGCCGGCGGCGAGGGTCTCGGCCGAGACCACGAGATGGTCGAGCGCAACGCGCGGGCGCGTCATGGCGGCCTCCTTGCCGGTATATTGAGCAATTGCCGCAATACGATGGCGAATTCCATCGATTTCCCGCGGATTTTCGGGACTTCGCCGTTGAAATCGCGGCGAATTGCTCCATGTCCCCGTCATCTTTACCGAAAGACTCAGGGATTTCCCATGCTGTTGCGCGCCATCGACCGGTTCTTTGCCCACGAAGCTTCGGGCGGCATTCTGCTGATGCTGTCTGCGTTGGCGGCGCTGATCGTGGCCAATTCGGCGCTGCAGCCGGTCTACGACGGCGTGCTCAACAGCTATCTGTCGGTGACCATCAATGGCAACGGGCTGGAAAAGCCGTTGATCCTATGGATCAACGACGGGCTGATGGCGGTGTTCTTCTTCCTGATCGGGCTTGAGCTGAAGCGAGAGCTCTTAGAGGGCAAGCTGAAGAACCCCCGCGACGTGGTGCTGCCGGGCATGGCCGCGGTGGGCGGCATGGCGGTGCCGGCGCTGGTGTTTCTGTCGCTGAACTGGGGCGGACCGGCGGCGGGCGGCTGGGCGATCCCGGCGGCGACCGACATCGCGTTTGCGCTTGGCGTGCTGGCGCTGGTGGGCGACCGGGTACCGTCGTCGCTGAAGGTGTTCCTGCTGACCCTGGCAATCCTCGACGACCTCGGCGCGATCGTGATCATCGCGCTGTTCTACACGGCGAATTTGCAGGTCGAGTACCTGCTGATGGCGCTGGTGCCGCTGGCGGCGATGATCTGGCGCAACCAGGCGGGCGCGCACCGGATGGCGCCGACTCTGCTGTTGGGCGTCGTGCTTTGGGTGCTGGTGCTGAAATCCGGCGTGCATGCGACTTTGGCCGGTGTGGTTGCGGCGTTCTGCATTCCGTTGACCGACAAATGGAACAAATCGCCTCTGCACGCGCTGGAGCATGGGTTGGCTCCCTACGTGCTGTTCTTCATCGTGCCGGTCTTCGCCTTCGCCAATGCCGGCGTGGTGCTGGAGGGTCTGTCGTTGGCCGATCTGATGGCGCCGCTGCCCCTAGGCATCGCCGCAGGCCTCGTGATCGGCAAGCAGGTCGGCGTGTTCGGCCTGGTCTACGCCATGGTGAAACTCGGCTGGGCCAAGCTGCCCACCGGCGCCAATTGGGCGCAGATCTATGGCGTGGCGTGTCTGGCGGGCATCGGCTTTACCATGTCGCTCTTCATCGGCTCGCTGAGCTTCGACGATCCGGGGCTGATGAACGCGGTGCGGTTGGGTGTGCTCTGCGGTTCGGCGGTGTCGGCGGTGCTGGGTTACACGGCACTTATGCTGTCGTCGCGCCCCGGAACGGCGGACGAGCGCGAGGCGGTTGCCGCCGCCGCCGAATAAAGCTCGCAGGCACGCGCTGCCTGCGCTCAGCTTAGATGTTGCGTGAAAAAGGCGGTCAGCCGTGCCCATAGTTCGGGCTCAACGTCGAGGGTCAGGCCGTGCCCCTGCCCCTCTGCCTCCCAAAGATCGGCCGGGCGGCCGGCTTTCGAAAGCCGGTCCGCGAGGCGCAGCGTCTGGCGGTGATCCCAGACCTCGTCGGCATCGCCGACCGACAGGAAGACCGGGCCGGGGTAGCGTTCGATTTCGATGGGTTGGCCCGGCGGGACCGGTCGGCCGCTCCGGGTCCAGGCCGCTTCAGAGCCGGGGTCGGCGTCGAGACCACCCTGCCCTGTCCTGAACGCTTGGGGGTCGAAGGCCGAATGCACGATGTCGGACCCGGCGTGAAGGGCGATGGCGGCGAGCGGGTCGGTGTTAGCGAGGGTGCTGGCAAGCAGCGCCAGTTTCTCGGCCCCGCGGGACCAGCCGAACGCGCCCGCGCGGGTGACCTTGGGATGTGCCGCGAGGGCGGCGATGGCATCGCGTATGGGCTCCAGCGGAACCTTGTGGATCGGGCCCGCGGCAAAGAAATCACCTTCGCCCTAGCTGATCGGAAGGGCGCGGAAGCCGTGGGCGGCGACGATCACGGCAAACCGGTGTGACCAGCCCGCCATCGGCCCTTCGCCACCATGGACGATGACGATGCCTGGTCCGCGCGTATCTGCGTCCGGCCCATAGACCGGCCCATGCGGATCGAGCATCTCGATGGCGAGCGCCATGGCCTAGAGGAAGACCCAGAACAGCACCGTCCAAACGCAAGCGACGAGCGTCGGATAGAACGTGGCCGCGAAGCCGAAGGCGCGCAACGGCGGCGAGATGTGGTAGCCAACCCAGAACAGCACCCGGGCGATGGCGAACCCGATGCCGAGCGCGGCGACCACACCGGGCCCGTCGGTCGCCAAGACGGTGCCGACGAAGGGCCAGAGCGCCAGCGCCAACACCAGTTGCTCAACGGTATTGCGCAAGACGAGCTGGTCGATCCCGGCGGGGCCGGACAGCGGCTCACCGTCGATGATCGTGTCGTCGAAGAACCGCCGCTGGGCGATCCGTGCGATCATCGCAGCAAGGGCTAGGCCAGGGAAGAAGAACGCGAAGAACAGCGACCAGTTGAGGAACATAATCGGGATGTCAACGAGCGCCGCGCCGATCCAGACGATGCCGATAGCCCAGACGAGCCCGGCGGCCATACCCGCGAGGATCTTCTGGCGCTTGCTCATGCCGGCGGCTCCCAAAGCTCGATCGGGGTTCCCTCGGGGTCGGTGATCCGGGCGAAGCGGCCGGTTTCTGCCGTGTCCCATTCCTCGGGCCGGGTTTCGACCGCGATGCCCGCGGCTTGCAGACGGTCGATCAGGGCATCGAGGCCCTCGACGCGCAGGTTCAGCATCCATTGCTTCTCGGCCGGCCAGTAGTCGGTCTCGGCGCCGAACGGGGCGAAGACCGCGATGCCTTCGGCCTGCGGCCACGGGCCGAACGACGTGACGCCGAGGTGATCGGCATACCAGGCGGCCAGCGCCTCGGGGTCGCGGGCGCGAAAGAAGACACCGCCAATTCCTGTGACACTACCGGCCATTTTGAGCCCCTTTTCACTGCCCACGGCGGGAACCTAGGCGCTGGATTGGCCGAGCGGCAAGACAGGAATCCGTTACTCGGCGGCGTGTCCCAGGCGCGCCTCGCCGATCAGCCGCAAGATGTCCTGCGCAGCGGAGGGGATGTTGGTACCGGGGCCGAAGATCGCCTTGACGCCGGCCTTTTGCAAAAACGCGTAGTCCTGCTGCGGGATCACGCCGCCGCAGATCACGATGATGTCCTCGGCGCCCTGCGCCTTCAGCGCTTCGATCAGCTTGGGCGCCAGGGTCTTGTGGCCCGCGGCCTGGCTGGAGATGCCCACGACATGCACATCGTTGTCGATGGCGTCCTGGGCGGCCTCTTCCGGGGTCTGGAACAACGGGCCGACATCGACGTCGAAGCCGATATCGGCGAAGGCCGTGGCGATCACCTTGGCGCCGCGGTCGTGGCCGTCCTGGCCCATCTTGACCACCAGCATGCGCGGGCGGCGGCCTTCTGCCTCGGCGAAGGCCTCGACGTCCTTTTGGATCGCGGCGAAACCTTCGTCACCCTCATAGGCCGCGCCGTAGACGCCAGCGAGCGTCTTTACCTCGGCCCGGTGCCGTCCGAATGCCTTTTCCATCGCCATCGAAATCTCTCCTACGCTGGCCCGCGCGCGGGCCGCTTCCACTGCCAATGCCAATAGGTTGCCGTCGCCCGAGGCCGCGCCGTGTTCCAAGGCTTGCAGTGCAGCGTCGCAGGCGCTCTGATCCCGGGTGCCGCGGATGGTTTCCAGCCGCTTGATCTGCGCCTCGCGGACGGCGGTGTTGTCGATCTCGCGCACCTCGATCTCGTCTTCGGTCTCAAGCCGGAACTTGTTGACGCCGACAATCACCTCGTCGCCCCGGTCGATCGCGGCCTGGCGTTTCGCCGCCGCCTCCTCGATCCGCAGCTTCGGCATGCCCGAGATCACCGCCTTGGTCATGCCGCCCATCTCGTCGACCTCGTCGATCAGCTTTTGCGCGGCGTCGATCAGGTCGGATGTCAGTTTTTCCACGTAGTAGGACCCCGCCAGTGGATCGACGACCTTGGTCACACCGGTCTCGTTCTGCAGGATCAATTGCGTGTTTCGTGCAATTCGGGCCGAGAACTCCGTCGGCAAAGCAATGGCTTCGTCGAAGGAGTTCGTGTGGAGAGATTGGGTTCCTCCAAGAACCGCACTCATCGCCTCGTAGGCGGTGCGGACGATGTTGTTATAAGGGTCTTGTTCCTGAAGTGACACGCCGCTGGTCTGGCAATGTGTCCTGAGCATCAGCGATTGCGGCCGCTGCGGATTGAACTCGGACATGATGCGATACCAGAGGAACCGCGCGGCGCGGAGCTTGGCGGCCTCCATGAAGAAGTTCATGCCGATGGCAAAGAAGAAGGACAAGCGGCCGGCGAACTTGTCCACATCCATGCCGCGGTCGACCGCTGCCTTCACGTATTCCTTGCCGTCGGCGAGGGTGAAGGCGAGCTCCTGCACAAGGTTCGCGCCGGCCTCTTGCATGTGGTAGCCCGAGATGCTGATCGAGTTGAATCTGGGCATCTCGTTCGACGTGTACTCGATGATGTCGGATACGATGCGCATCGAGGGTTCGGGCGGGTAGATATAGGTGTTGCGCACCATGAACTCTTTGAGGATGTCGTTCTGAATAGTGCCCGACAGCGCGGCGCGGTCGACGCCCTGTTCCTCGCCAGCGACGATGAACGACGCCAGCACCGGGATCACCGCGCCGTTCATCGTCATCGACACCGAAATCTCGCCCAAGGGGATGCCATCAAACAGGATCTTCATGTCTTCGACGGAGTCGATGGCGACCCCGGCCTTACCCACATCGCCGACAACCCGGTCGTGGTCGCTGTCATAGCCACGGTGGGTGGCGAGATCGAAGGCGACCGACACGCCCTGCTGCCCCGCTGCTAAGGCCTTGCGATAAAAGGCGTTCGATTCCTCGGCGGTCGAAAACCCGGCATATTGCCGGATGGTCCAGGGGCGGCCGGCATACATTGTCGAGCGCGGCCCGCGGGTGAACGGCGCCTCGCCCGGCATGGCGTCCATGTGGGGCAAGCCTGCGGCGTCATTGGCGGAATAGACCGGCTGCACGGCAATGCCTTCGGGCGTCTCCCAGGTCAGATCGTCGAGCGGGCGGCCCCGCAATTCGGTCTCGGCGCGGGCGGTCCAGGCGTCTTTGTCGCTCATCGGGTCGGTCCTTTCGTGGCTAGGCCCCTGCGGCCCGCGTGGCACAAATTCCCGTGCCTCGGGGTCGAATGGGCCTTCGTTTTCGGCGCAAGGCGTCCTATATCCTGTGCGGAAGGAGAGCGCATGAGGCACGTCTTGGTCATTGTTTTCGCTGGGCTTCTGGCCATGAAAGCCGGCGCGCAAGAGGCCGTGGCCGCAGCGGAATCCGGTGTCGACACAGTGGCGGAGGCCGATGCGGCTCCCGCCGACGAGGCCGAGATGGCCGCGCCGGTGCTGGAGCCGCTCATCGCGGCCGAGGTCTCGCTGGCCGAGTTCCAGTGGATCAAGCGGCCGGTTGTGGTCTTCGCCGACACGCCCGCCGATCCGCGGTTCCAGGAGCAGATGGAGCTGTTGTTGGAGCGGCCGGCCGAGTTGCTGGAGCGCGACGTGGTCCTGATCGTTGACACCCAGCCCACACCGCGGTCGGAGATTCGGACGAAATTGCGCCCGCGCGGCTTCATGTTGACCATCATCGGCAAGGATGGCGGCGTGAAACTGCGCAAGCCGTTCCCCTGGGACGTGCGCGAAATCTCACGGTCGATCGACAAGATGCCAATGCGGCAGCAGGAGATCCGCGACCGCAAGGCCGAGGCGGCGGAGTAGATCATTCGAACTCCATGATCACGTCGTCCACTGCCAGGCTGTCGCCCGGGCCGGCGTTGATCTTGGCGACGACAGATTTCTTCTCGGCGCGCAGGATGTTCTCCATCTTCATCGCCTCCACGGTGCAGAGCGCCTGACCTTCCTGCACGGTTTGGCCGACCTCGACATCGACCTTCACGATCAGCCCAGGCATCGGGCACAGAAGCATCTTCGAGGTGTCGGGCGGCAGCTTTTCCGGCATCAAACCGGCAAGCTCGGCCTGGCGCGGGGTGCGCACGCGGACGTTGAGATCGGCGCCGCGGGTGCGAATGCGGAAGCCGTTCGGCACCTTGTTGACCTTCAAAACCAGCGCGGTGCCGTCGACGTCGAGCAAAGCCAGCGGCTGGCCCGGGGTCCAGTCGGATTCCACCCGATGCTCGCCGCCGCCGTCGAAATGCACACTGGCGCCCTTCTTGTCGGCCCTGATCGTCACCGGATAGGCGTGGCCCTGCAGCGTCACCACCCAGTCGTCGCCCACATGGCGTTCGTGGTTGTCCATCCGGCCCGAAACCCGGGTGCGGCGGATCTCTCCGACTCGGTACATCGCCGCGGCGGCGGCGGCGATGCGGCGCAGCGCATCCTCGTGCAGCGTCACGCCGTCGAAGCCGTCGGGGTATTCTTCCTCGATGAAGGCCGTGGTCATGTCGCCCGAGATGAATTTCGGGTGGTCCATGACCGCCGAGAGGAACGGCAGGTTGTGGCCGATGCCCTCGACCTCGAACGAATCGAGCGCCACGCGCATGTGCTCGATCGCCTCTTCGCGGGTGGGGCCCCAGGTACAGAGCTTGGCGATCATCGGGTCGTAATACATTGAAATCTCACCACCTTCGTAGACACCGGTGTCGTTCCTGACGACGTGGTCGTCGGTGGCGATTTCCTCCGGCGGGCGGTAGCGCGACAGGCGCCCGATCGAGGGCAGAAACCCACGATAGGGGTCCTCGGCGTAAAGCCGGTTCTCGATCGCCCATCCGTTGATCTTCACGTCGGCCTGGGCGATCGACAGCGGCTCGCCATTGGCCACGCGGATCATCTGTTCCACCAGATCGACGCCGGTGATCAGCTCGGTGACCGGATGCTCCACCTGCAGCCGGGTATTCATCTCGAGAAAGTAGAAGTTCTTGTCGCCGTCGACGATGAACTCGACGGTGCCGGCGCTGGTGTAGCCGACCGCCTTGGCCAACGCGACGGCCTGCTCGCCCATCGCCTTCCGTGTCGCGGGGTCGAGGAAGGGCGACGGCGCCTCCTCCACCACTTTCTGGTTCCGGCGCTGGATCGAGCATTCGCGTTCATTCAGATAGATGCCGTTGCCGTGGCCGTCGCAAAGCACTTGGATTTCGATATGTCGGGGTTGGGTGACGAATTTCTCGATGAAGATGCGGTCGTCGCCGAAGCTGCTGGCGGCCTCGTTCTTAGAGCTTTGGAACCCCTCGCGCGCCTCCTGGTCATCCCAGGCGATGCGCATGCCCTTGCCGCCGCCGCCCGCAGAAGCTTTGATCATAACCGGGTAGCCGATTTCGGTTGAGATCTTCACCGCCTCGTCGGCATCCTCGATCAGGCCCATGTAACCCGGCACGGTGGAAACCTCGGCGTCCTGGGCAATCTTCTTCGAGGTGATCTTGTCGCCCATCGCTTCGATCGCGCCCTTGGGCGGGCCTATGAAGGCGACGCCGGCCGTCTCCAACGCCTCGGCGAATTTGGCGTTCTCGCTGAGGAAGCCATAGCCGGGATGCACCGCCTCGGCGCCGGTCTCGGCAATCGCGGTCATGACGTTGTCGATCACGATATAGGACTGGTTGGCGGGCGGCGGGCCGATACGCACGGCCTCGTCGGCCATCTCGACATGCAGCGCGTTGCGGTCGGCGTCGGAATAGATCGCCACCGTTTTGATGCCCATCTTGCGCGCGGTCTTGATCACGCGGCAGGCAATCTCGCCGCGATTGGCGATCAGGATCTTCTTGAACATGTCCCGGTCCTTCTGGGTCTTGGCCCGCGCCTGTGGCGTTCGGGCATGACAAAAGCGCCGCCGGTGCGCGGGGCTCCGGCGGCGGTGTCGGTGGCGTCCGCCGAGGCGGACTCGGATGTCAGGGGACCGCTAGCAGCGGTCGGGGTATTGGTTGCAATAGGCGACGTTGGCGCCGGCGCCGACGATGGCACCAAGCGCGAGATTGCCGTCGAGCATCGCCGCAGTGCCGGCGCCGGCGCCCGCACCGATGAGCGACTGTTCGGTGACGGTGTCGCCGCAGCCGGCCAGCGCCAGCGCCGCAACGGCGGAAAGTATGAGGGGCTTGATCGCCATGCCTGGTGTCCTTCTGTGTCCTGCTCTCTGAACGGAGAAAGCCGAAACACCTGTTCATTGACAATGGATAACCCTGTTGTCCCCATGATTTCGGCAGGTTGTCGCCGAATCTTTATGTGGATAACAGGCGCCCGCAAAAGGGGTGGTCTGACCCACGAGGGGCCAGACCGTAGAGAAGGGGAAGGGTAACGGTATGGTCGAAGTCCCTCGGACCACCGGTCTTTGGGCCCGACCATATTCGAGACATTGGCGAGGTTGGCTTCGGCTGAAAAGCCCTGGCAAAAGACCCGCCGCACATGCGCCATTTCCCGCCGAAATTGCATGTTGGTCCGCGGGATCATGCCGATCCTCCGTCGAGCGTTAGTTCCGGGAAACTTGCCTGGGCGACCGCCCGATCTACGCGCAACAACGCGTCGTAGTTTTCTGGGTCGAAGGGGTCTTCGGCCGGAACCACCTCGCGGCCGAATAGCCAGCCCAAGCGCCCGGCGTCCAGATTGCCGCGTTCAAACGGCGCGTCGCCGAAATGCTCCCACAGCGCCTGTAAAAACGCAGCGTCGGCCTGACGGTCCGCCGGACGCCGGTCGACGTGGCGCTCGCGCCGTTGCAACGGCGTAACGCCACGCGGATTGGCGCGGCGGATAGTGAATTGATAATCCGTACCGGGAAGGCGGCCGGGAAAGCCGCGGTGCTTTAGCATGCGCGCGCCTCCCGTGGGGCCGCGCGGCACGCGTCCGGGACGGGCGTTTCCGCCCGTCCCGTGCGGTACTTACTTGTACTTGCCGGTGAACGGCGGGTCGACCGTAATCGGCTCAGGGTCAACGAAGACCGGCTCTTCTTCCTGTTGGGCGCAGGCAGCCACGAAGGCCACGAGGCCGAGGGTAAGAACCAGTTTGATGCTCTTCGACATCCTAGTCTCCTGTCATAATGACGAAGGCCACGCGCCCATGCTAGACCGCCCGGCCTCCCGTTCGGGGTACAGGTCACTGTCCGGTAACCTTGCGCCACGTTAAAGGATTCCTTTTCAAAAGGAAATTCCACATCGCCGCAGGGGCCATGCTGTGGCCACTTTGCATCAACTTTGCCGCGATGCGGCGATTCCGGGGCAAGATATTGGGGAGGCATCAGAATTCCTCCCAGATGCAGGCGCCGTCTTCGATCCGGTAGGATTCGAAGAATTGCGTGGCGTCCGGGGCAGGCTGGCCGAATGGAACCGGGCGGTCCGACAGCGAGATGATGACCTGGTCAGGGCGCACGCCGCCGGCGAGGTCGGGCAGCACCACGTCGCGGCAGAGCGCGTCGATATCGGCCGCGGCGGTTGTGGCGTCGATGCCGCCGCCGTTCCGGGCAATCCCGGGGGCCACGAAGCGGTAGCGGTAGGCGATGCCCCCAGGCCCCGGCACGTCGCGGATCACCTCTGTCAGGGTGACCGTCTGGCCCGACGGCACCGCGACCGTCTGGGCTGCGGCCGGCCCTGCGAGGATTGCAGCAAGAGCCGCTAGGCGCCTCATTTCGTTGCCCTTTTCTCGACCAGCACGCGCCGCGCCCGGTCCTGGCCCGGCACTTTCGAGACCGTGCCGAGCTCCGACAATTGCGCGATCGCCTCGCGTGTCTGGCCGGCGCGCAGGTCCAGGATGATGCCGCCGCCGGGCCGAATCGCGAGCCGGAAGAACGGCAGGTACATGTCGATCGGAAAGTGAAACCCGCAGCTGAGAAAGCTGACGGCGAGGTCGATCGGGCCGATCTCGGGCGGGTCGCCGTGGTCGGGATTCCATAGGTGGATCCGGTCCTCGGGAACGCCATTGGCGACCAGAAATTCGCGCGCCTTGGCGAGGCTGGTGTAGCCCGCGCCCTCGGTCTGGAAGCCGAAATGGCGGTGTTCGGTGGCTTCGATGTCGATCAGCAGCAGGTCGCAGCCATAGCGGCGATGGGCGAAGAGATCGAAAAACGCGTAGCCGCAGCCGATATCGGCGAGCCGTTTCGGCGCCAGCCGGTCGAGCGTTTCGGTGATCGCGGCGAATTCGGCGGAGATGATTCGCGCCGCGCGTAGGGCGACCTCAGGACCGATCTCTGCGACCCTGGCCTCGAGCGGCCCGCGGTCGCCGGCCTCCCAGGCGCGGATCAGCTTGCCGGCAGCCGGGGTGTCATGCAGCACGCCGGACCGCTGCAAAGCGATGTTCACCAGATCCTCGGTGTCGAACATGCTGACGTCGAGCGGGCCGGGATCGGCGGCCTCCGCGGACCCGGCGGCGACGGGTTTCGGCAAGGCGTCCGGCCGGCGGGCGATGCAGTCGATCTCGACCAGCGCGCCGACGGCCAGCGCGGTCACGCCAACGGTGGTACGCGCGGGCAGACGGTCGAACGGGAAGTGGCGCGCGTAAGCCTCGTTGAAGGCGGCGTAGTCTCTCTCGAAGTCGGTGAGAAAGCAACGGCATTGCACGATATGGTCAAGGCCGAGGCCGAGCTCGCCCAGAACCAGGGCGAGATTGGCGATCACTTGTTCGGTTTGTGCAGCGATGCCGTCTGGCAGCGAGGCGTCAGGCGCCGCTGGATCGGTGGGCATCTGCCCGGTGAGGATCACCCAGCCGTCGGCCTCGACGGCGTGGCTGAACGGCGCGACCGGGCGCGGCGCGGCATCGAAGAGGTGGAAGACCGGGCCGGTCACGTGGGCGCCTCTTCGGGGTGGGTGTCGAACGCGGCCGGGGCGGTGATTTCGATCAGCTCCATGTCATCGGAATGCCGCAGCTCGCGGTGGCGGATGCCGGGCGGCTGCAACACGCAGGATCCCGCGCGGAGCAGATGCTCCCCCTTCCCTTCATATTCGAAGACGACCCAGCCCTTGGTGACATAGACCATCTGGAAATCGAGGTCGTGGCTGTGCCAGGCCCCTGGGCTCTCCTCCCCCGGCACCGCGCGGATCACATGTGCGCCGAAGCTGCCTTGCGTGGCGCCCCGGATGCCAAGGTCGCGGTATTCAAAGAACGCCCGCAGGCCGTCGCCCTCGAACGGCGAGGCGTCGGCGTGGGAGATAGTGAAGGCCTGCGCACGAGGATCGCTCACGCCGCCTCCTCCGGCGGTTTGGCGCCAGGTGCCTTGGCGCCCCGCAGCATACCGTCAACGCTGAGGTCCTCGTCGATCTCCTCCCAATGCACCGCGAAACGGGACAACTCGACATTCGCCCGCTGCTCGGGCGAGGCCGCGAGCAGCCGCGGATACCACCAAAGCGGCGTGACGATCTGCCGGCCATCGGCGAGTTCGACCGTCAGATTGGTGTCGTCGCACACCGCCGAGACCGGACGGTCGGCCTCATTGATCTCGGTGTTCAAAATAACCATCCCAAGCCTCCTGAAAGTCGTCTCGATTCTCTTGGACCATGCGGATGATCGCACCAAGATCGCGGGTGCTGACCCCATAGGCGCGCGCAATGGTCAGATCGTGCAGCCAGATCTTCACCTGATCGTCTCCCTTGCGCACATGCACATGCGCGGGCTCGTCCCGATCCGATGAATAGAACTGAACCCTCCAGCCGCGCCACCTGTGGATCGTGGGCATTCTAAAGCGGAATATTGTCGTGCTTTTTCCATGGGTTCTGCAGCTTCTTGCCCCTCAGCGAAGCGAACGCCCGGCAGACGCGTTTCCTCGTATTCCGCGGCATGATGACCTCGTCGATGAACCCCTTTTCGGCGGCGACGAAGGGGTTGGCGAAGCGGGCTTCGTAGTCCGCTGTCCGCGCGGCGATCTTTTCCGGGTCGTCGAGTTCGGAGCGGTAGAGGATCTCGGTCGCACCCTTCGCACCCATCACCGCGATCTCGGCCGTCGGCCAGGCGTAATTAAAGTCTCCGCGCAGGTGTTTTGAGGCCATGACGTCATAGGCGCCGCCATAGGCCTTGCGGGTGATCACGGTGACCTTGGGCACGGTCGCCTCGCCATAGGCAAACAAGAGCTTCGCACCATGCTTGATCACGCCGCCGTATTCCTGGCTGGTCCCGGGAAGGAAGCCCGGCACGTCGACGAAGGTGAGAATGGGGATCTCGAAAGCGTCGCAGAAACGAACGAAACGGGCGGCCTTGCGCGACGAGTCGATGTCCAGGCAGCCCGCCAATACCATCGGCTGGTTCGCCACCACGCCCACGGTGCGGCCTTCGAGCCGGATGAAGCCGGTCAGGATGTTCTTGGCGAACTCCTCTTGGATCTCGAAGAAATCACCCTCATCCGCGGTCTTCCGGATGAGCTCGTGCATGTCGTAGGGCGTGTTGGGGTTGTCGGGCACCAGCGTGTCGAGGCTGACCTCGATCCGGGCGGGGTCGTCGAAGAACGGGCGCACCGGGACCTGGTCGCGGTTGTTCAGCGGCAGGAAATCGACCAGGCGGCGGATTTCGGTGAGCGCGTCGACGTCGTTTTCGAACGCGCCGTCGGCGACCGAGGATTTGCGGGTGTGGGTCGAGGCGCCGCCGAGCTCTTCGGCCGTCACCACCTCGTTGGTCACCGTCTTCACCACGTCGGGCCCGGTGACGAACATGTAGGACGTGTCCTTGACCATGAAGATGAAGTCGGTCATCGCCGGCGAATAGACCGCGCCGCCGGCGCAGGGGCCCATGATCACGCTGATCTGCGGCACCACCCCGCTAGCCATGATGTTGCGCTGGAACACCTCGGCGTAGCCGGCGAGCGAGGCGACGCCTTCTTGGATCCGCGCGCCGCCCGAATCGTTGATGCCGATCACCGGGGCGCCGTTCTGCATGGCCATGTCCATGATTTTACAGATCTTCTGGGCGTGGGTTTCCGACAGCGAGCCGCCGAAGACGGTGAAATCCTGACTGAACACATAGACCATGCGGCCGTTGATCGTGCCCCAGCCGGTGACCACGCCATCGCCCGAGGGGCGTTCCGCCTCCATCCCGAAATCGGTGCAGCGGTGGGCGACGAACATGTCGAATTCCTCGAACGAGTCCTCGTCGAGCAGCAGCTCGATCCGCTCCCGCGCGGTCAGTTTGCCCTTGCCGTGCTGGGCGTCGATCCGGCGCTGGCCGCCACCCATCCGCGCGGTCTGGCGCCGGTTTTCGAGTTCCTGCAGGATGTCCTTCATGTGCCCCTCCCCCTATGGTCTTGAGCCTGGCCGGGTTTGCGGCAAACTACGCGGGCGTATAGGGGAGGGAAAGGAAAATCCAGTAAATTTGCAAACTCTTGGCAGGGAGCTTTGTGAAAATTGCAAATTAGCGAACCCTCAGGTGGTGATCCGATCCAGATGGTATCGGCCCATGCCGAAGGCGAAGTCGGCAATGTGATCACCGGCGGGGTGGCGCCACCGCCGGGCGAGACGCTGTGGCAGATGCGCGATTGGCTGGCCGCTGACGGGCGGCTACGCGATCTGATGCTGCATGAGCCGCGCGGCGGGGTGTTCACCCACGTCAACCTTCTGGTGCCGCCCAAACACCCGAATGCGGCAATGGCGTTCCTGATCATGGAACCGGTGCATACCCCGCCGATGTCGGGTTCGAACGCAATCTGCGTGGCAACGGTGTGCCTAGAGACCGGATTGGTGCCGATGGCGGAGCCGGTGACAGAGTTCGCGTTGGAGGCGCCAGCGGGGCTGGTGCCGGTCCGGGCGTTTTGCAAGGGTCGCAAGGCGGAAGCAATCGAACTGACCAACGTGCCGAGCTTCGCCGACCGGCTGGATGCGACACTGGAGGTCGCGGCGCTCGGATCGCTGACGGTCGACACGGCTTTCGGTGGGGACAGTTTCGTGTTGGTCCGGGCCGAAGACGTCGGATTGGCGCTGACCCCTGACGAAGGGCGAGACATCGCCGACCTTGGCGCCCGGATCACTGCGGCGGCGAACGAACAGATAGGGTTCTCGCACCCCGTACAGCCCTGGTCGCAGATCTCGTTTTGTCTCTTCGCTGGGCCGGTTCGCACGGTAGACGGCGTGCCAGAGGCCACCAATGCGGTTGTGATCGACCCGGGCAAGATCGACCGGTCGCCCTGTGGCACGGGCTGTTCGGCGCGGATGGCGGTGATGCACGCACGTGGGCAGCTGGCGGCCGGACGGTTCACCGGGCGATCGATCATCGGCGGCCGGTTCGAGTGCCGCGTGGCCGCCACGACCGACGTCGGCGGCCGCCCGGCCATTGTGCCCGCCTTGAAGGGCCGCGCCTGGATCACCGGACGGCACGAGGTGTTGTGCGACCCGGCCGACCCCTGGCCGCGCGGCTACACTGTGGCCGATACCTGGCCTGTGCGGGCGCACACATAGACTTAGGCCGTCACGCGTTCTAAGTGTCTCCAATGACAAGTGAACCGCAGGTGCGTTTCCTCGACCGCACCACCCCGCCACACATCTTTACGCTGATCATGATCGCGGGCGTGTCGGCGCTGTCGATGAACGTGTTCCTGCCGTCCCTGCCGAACATGACCGAGTATTTTGCGACCGACTACCGGCTGATGCAGCTGTCGGTGGCGATCTACCTGGGCGTGAACGCGGTGCTGCAGATCATTGTGGGCCCGATCTCGGACCGCTACGGCCGTCGCCCGGTGGTGCTGGCGGGCTTTCTGATCTTCGTCCTGGCCTCGATCGGCTGCGTCTATGCGCCCACGGCCGAGACATTCCTGGCCTTCCGCATGATCCAGGCCTTCGTCGTCGTCGGCATCGTGCTGAGCCGCGCCATCGTGCGCGACATGGTGCCCCAGGACCAGGCGGCCTCGATGATCGGCTACGTCACCATGGGCATGGCCGTGGTGCCGATGATCGGCCCGGCCGTCGGCGGGGTTTTGGACGAGATCTTCGGCTGGCAGGCGAATTTCTGGATGCTGGTGCTGCTCGGGGCGATCACGATGTGGCTTGTCTGGTCGGACCTCGGCGAAACGGCGGCGCATCGGTCGTCGAGCTTCTCCGCACAGTTTCGCCAATACCCAGAGCTTTTGATGGCGCGCAGGTTTTGGGGCTATTGCCTGGCCGCCGCCTTTGGATCGGGGGCGTTTTTCGCCTATCTCGGCGGTGCGCCTTATATCGGCACCGAAGTGTTCGGCCTCGACCCGGCTCAGCTTGGCTTTTACTTCGGCGCTCCCGCGGTGGGGTATTTCCTGGGTAACTTCATCTCGGGGCGCTATTCGATCCGGTTCGGCATCAACCGGATGATCTTGACCGGCACGATCATCGTCTCCTGCGGCATGGCCTGTGCGCTGGTCGTGTTTTACGGCGGCTTCGGATCGGTCCAGTCGTTTTTCGGGTTCATGACATTCATGGGGCTCGGCAACGGTCTGTTGGTGCCGAACGCCAATGCCGGCATGCTGTCGGTGCGTCCGCATCTGGCCGGCTCGGCCAGCGGGCTCGGCGGTGCGATCATGATCGGCGGCGGCGCCGCGCTGTCCGCCTTGGCCGGCGCGCTTTTGACCCCCGGAACCGGCGCTTTCCCGCTTTTGTGGATCATGTTCATCACCTCGGTGATGTCCTTCTTGTCGATCCTCTACGTCGTGCGGCGGGAGCGGACGTTGGCCCTGGCCTGAGGGTTGCGCGAAGCGGTTTGCAAAGGCTAAGTGCCAGCAAGCAAACCTGCAAAGGCAGCCCAAATGACCACCCAAAAACTCTATGCCGGCGCCAAGTTGCGCGAGGTACGGACCCGGCTTGGCCTGACCCAAAAGGCCTTTGCCGAAAAGCTCGGCGTGTCGCTGCCCTATCTCAACCAGATGGAAAACAATCACCGTCCGGTGTCGGCCGGCGTGGTTTTGGCGCTGGCACAGGAGTTTGGCTTCGACGTGACCGAACTGTCCACCGGAGACGCCGAGCGACTGGTGGTCGACATGCGCGAGGCACTGGCCGATCCGGTCTTTGCCGACGCTGCGCCGCCCCTGGCCGACCTGCGGCTGGCTGCCTCAAATGCGCCGGCACTCGCGCGGTCGTTCCTGGCGCTGCATCAGGCCTATCGGCAAAGCCATGAACGGCTGGCCTCGCTCGACGAGGCGCTCGGCCGTGCGGACAGTGCGGTGCAGCCAAGTCCGTGGGAGGAAGTTCGCGATTTCTTTCACTATTGCGACAACTACATCGATGCCGTGGATCGAGCTGCCGAGCATTTCACCACCGGCGACGAATCGAACAGGAATGTGTGGGATGTCGCAATATCGTATTTAGACAAACACCATATTTCCATTCAATTAGAGGAGATTGCTAGTCTTCGTTCATTTGACAGTGCTTTGAGGAAACTGACACTTTCGACTCGCGAGTCCAGCGCGACCCAGCAATTTCAGCTGCTCCATCAGATCGCATTAGTTGGACAAAACGAACTTCTTGAGGCAACGCTGGACTTGGCGCGATTCCAGACGGACGAGGCCCGCGCCATCGCCAAGATCGGCCTGGCAAACTACTTCGCCGGTGCGGCCTTGATGCCCTACACCAGGTTTCTGGAGGCGGCCGATGCGGTACGACACGACCTCGAACGTCTCGCCGACCGCTTCGGCGCATCGATCGAACAAGTGGCCCACCGGCTGTCGACGATGCAGCGGCCTGGGGCCAAGGGCGTGCCGTTCTTCTTCGTCCGGGTCGACCAGGCCGGCACCATTACTAAGCGGCACTCCGCCACGCGGCTGCAATTCGCCCGTTTCGGCGGCGCCTGCCCGCTTTGGAACGTGCACCAGGCCTTCGAGACGCCGGGACGGTTTCTCCGGCAGCTCGCCGAGACGCCCGACGGCGTGCGCTATCTGTGCCTGGCGCGCGACGTGTCGAAGCCGGGCGGCAGCTTCACCGCGCCGGTGCGGCGCTATGCCATCGGGTTGGGCTGCGAGGTGCGCCATGCCGACCGGCTGGTCTATGCAGACGATCTCGACGTGACCAACCGCGCCGCGTTCGAGCCGATCGGGATTTCCTGCCGGATCTGCGAGCGGCGCGACTGCCACCAGCGTTCTGTCCCGCCCTTGGAACGCCCACTCAGCGTCGACCCCGACGCCCGCGGCGTGCTGCCCTACCAGATCGGCTGATCGGCAAGCTATTGCAGAACGGAGCGTGCTACGTTCAATCTGGCGCGGACGTCACGCGACTGCCGAAGCGCGCTAGCCGGCCGCGGCGGTCAACATGCCGTAAAGCTCGTCCTTCAGCACCATGCGTTTCTTGCGCAGGTCTTCCTCGGCGAACTGGTCCATTGGCTCGACATTGGTCTCGGCCCGGTGCACGGCGCGGTTGATCTCGTGGTACTCGCCCATCAGCTTGGCGAAATGCGCATCCGACTCCTTCAGAGTGTGAATGCGGTCGGCATGCTCGGGGAAGTCGTCGTGCAGTTCGTGGGGCGTGTGAGACATTTGTCGCGGGTCCTTTCCGATCCTCGTCAGGGGCAATTTAGGTCTCGCGCATAGCCCGGACCTTGACCGGGATCAACTCACCGCCGCGCGCGCCGCCAGCCCGCCGCGCGCGCCTCGGCCTCGCTGCAGAACCAGCGCTCGCCTTTGGGTTCACTGACCCGCGTTTGTGCGTAGTGTTCCTGCCCAGGCATGTGATAGATCTTGCCGCCGGCCGAGATGTTGCCCTTGATCGCGCAGCCACCAGGCGCGGCCGGCGCGGGGCCCTGCAGACCGGCGCGATACTCCGCCGGCGATTGCAGCCCGCCGCGCCAAATGCCCCGGCCGGCAATCGAGCCCTCCTTTTCTTCGTCAACGTAATCAAGGGCATAGCGCCGGTAGGCCTGGGCCACGCCATCGCGGACCAGGCGCGCGGCGATGTCCTGGCCGGCGACGAAACAGCGCGCGACGGTGCGGCCGTAGCGGTCGGTGTCGATCCGCTGGCAGGTGGCGATCTTGGCTTGGTAGAGCCCGTACGCGGTCGCCTCTGCCCATCGCCCGCAGGCCCAGTCGCCGCCGGCGCCGTCGCCGCAGCGCTGGCCAAGTTCGGGCGCGTCGATGCCGTAAAGCCGGACTTTCTCGGCCCCGACCCGCAGCGTGTCGCCGTCGACCACGGTGACCCGGCCGGAGAACGTCTCGGCCCGCGCAAGGCCCGCCAACAGGCATAAAACGATAACCAATCTTAACATTCCTTAACATCGCCGCGCGCGGCGCGGCGATCAAGGCGGGCGGGCAGGGTTCGTTAGCGCTGCGCGCTGCGCCAGTCGGGATGGACCCACGGCGCGGCGTTGTCGGGGGCCAGCGGCGCGCGGCCCAGGATGTGGTCGGCCGCCTTCTCGCCCACCAGGATCGAGGGCGCGTTGATATTGCCGTTGGTGATCTGCGGAAAGACCGAGCTGTCGGCCAGGCGCAGGCCGTCCACCCCGATCACCCGGGTCTCAGGGTCGACGACAGCCATCGGGTCGTCGCGCCGGCCCATGCGCGCGGTGCCGCAGGGGTGATAGGCGCTTTCGGCATGGTCGCGGATCGCCGCGTCGAGTGCCGCGTCGGTCTGGGCGGCGTCCCCTGGTTGGAGCTCGCGGCCGGCAAACGGCGCAAAGGCCGGCTGGGCGAAGATCTCGCGCGTCAACCGGATGCCGGTGCGGAAATCGCGCCAATCGTCGTCATGGCTCATGTAGTTGAAGCGGATCACCGGCGGCGCGGCCGGATCGGGCGAGCGCAGGGTGACCGTGCCGCGCGACTTCGACCGCATCGGGCCGACATGGGCCTGAAAGCCGTGGCCCTCGGGCGGCGCCTGGCCGTCATAGCGCACCGCGATCGGCAGAAAATGGAATTGCAGGTCGGGATAGTCGACGCCGGCGGCCGACCGGATGAAGCCGCAGCTTTCGAACTGGTTCGACGCGCCCAGCCCGCCCCGGGTCAGCAGCCAGCGCGCCCCGATCAGACCCTTGCCCAGAATATTCCAGTGTTTGTAAAGGCTTACGGGGGCCTTGGCGGACATCTGGATATACATCTCCAGGTGATCCTGCAGGTTCCGGCCGACCCCGGGCCGGTCGGCCACCACGTCGATCCCCTGCGCGGCCAGGTCCCGCGCCGGCCCGATCCCCGACAGCATCAGAAGCTTGGGCGAGTTGATCGCAGAGGCCGCCAGAATGACCTCTCGCCGGGCTCCGATCACCTCGGCCCGGCCCCGCCGGCGGACCGCGACGCCCATCGCGCGGCCGTCCTCGATCACCACCCGTTCAACGAAGGCGCGCACCAGCGTACAGTTCCGACGGCGCAGAGCCGGGCGCAGATAGGCATTCGCGGCCGACCAGCGCCGGCCCCGCCAGATCGTCGATTCGAAGGCGCCGAAGCCCTCTTGCTGGCGGCCGTTATAGTCCTCGGTCACCGGATAACCGGCCTGCCGCCCGGCCTCGACGAAGGCGCGCACCAAGGTGTTGGTCCGCGGCCCGCGCGAGACGTGCAGCGGGCCGTCGCGCCCGCGCCAGTCCGGGTCGCCGGTCTCGCCGTGCCAGGTTTCCATCCTTTTGAAATACGGCAGCACGTCGGCAAAGGCCCAGCCGTCGGCGCCCATCTCGGCCCAGGTGTCGTAGTCGCGGGCATGGCCGCGGACATAGATCATGCCGTTGATCGAGGACGACCCGCCGATCACCTTGCCGCGCGGGCAGACTAGGCGGCGGTTGTTTAGCTGCGGCTCGGGCTCGGTCCGGTAGCCCCAATCGTAGCGGCGCATGTTCATCGGGAACGATAGCGCGGCGGGCATCTGGATGAACGGGCCGGCATCGGTGCCGCCGTGTTCGATCACCAGCACCGAGGCGCCGGCCTCGCTCAGCCGGTAGGCCAGCGCACAGCCCGCCGACCCGGCGCCGACAATCACGAAATCGGCCTGCATTCAGGCGCCTTCGACCCGCAGGACCGAATAGTCGACCATGACGTGCTCGCGATAGGCCGGACGTGCGGCGAGGCGGCGGTAATAGGCCTCGAGCACTGGGCGCGGCGTGCGCGGCACGTCGATGTCGAACCAACGGTAAAGCAGGTGCCCGACGACGATGTCGGCCGCGGAGAGATCGGCGCCGCAGAGATAGTCGTTCGGGCCAAGCTGGTCCTCGATGCGGCCCAGCAGGGTCTCGAACCGGGCGATGGCGGCGGTCAGCGCCGCCTCGTCCCGGTCGGCGGCGGCGGTGCGCACGCGCGACCAGAAGATCGGCACCGTGAAGGCAGTGGTCAGCGTGATCTTGCCCCATTCCGCCCACATGTCGACGCGGGCGCGGGCGGCGGGTTCCGCGGGCCAAAACGCCTCGCTTCCATAGCGCGCCGCCAGATAGCGCAGGATCGCGCAGCTTTCCCAGACCACGAGGTCGCCGTCCTTCAGGGTCGGCACCAGCGCGTGCGGGTTCATCGCCCGATACGCGTCCGTGTCGAGCCCGCCATGGACGTGGCCGTAATCGAGCCGCTCATGCGCCAGCCCTAATTCGCCGATCGCCCACATCACGAGCTGCACGTTCGACGAGGTCGCGCGCCCATAAACCGTCAACATGGCCCCACCTCCCTCCGCCCTTCGCGAGCCGGCGCCGGGTCAAGGATTGGCCCCCGGCCAACCGCCAAGGGCGGCGCCGCAGGCGTCCTTGACGCGGCGCCGGCGCGCCCAACCATCGAGAGGGCGTCTTGAGAGGCGAACCTGCCGCTCAAGCGCCTCTCAGCAGAATTCAAACCCCTCCAAAACCGGGCAACGCTCGAATGCCGCCCCGGCCCCAGCGAATATGGGGTTGATGAGGGCAGGAGAAAGCGGCCCCATGTCAGGTTACATCGCCAGACCCCCCGCCCTTCGCGAGCCGGCGCCGGGTCAAGGATTGGCCCCCGGCCAACCGCCGCAGGCGGCGCCGCAGGCGTCCTTGACGCGGCGCCGGCCCGCCCAACCATCGAGCCGGCGCCTTGAGAGGCAAACCTGCCACTCAAGCGCCTCTCAGCACAGTCCACGTCTGCAAACTGCGCGACGCCCGAACACCGCCCCGCCCCCTCGGGCGCGCGGGGTGGGCGGGTGGGCGCGCGCCCGAGGGGGCGGTCCCAGGTCTCAATAGGGCGCATCGACGTCTCCCATCCCGACGTAAACCGTCTTCAGCTGCGAAAAATGCTCGATCGCCGCCAACCCATTCTCGCGGCCGACGCCCGACAACTTCGCTCCGCCGAACGGCACTTCTACCGGGGTCAGGTTGTAGGCGTTGATCCAGCACGAGCCGGCCTGGAACGCCGCCGCCACCCGGTGCCCGCGGGTCAGATCGGCGGTGAAGACCCCGGCCGACAGCCCGAACGGCGTCGCGTTGGCCCGCGCCACCACCTCGTCCTCGGTCTCGAAGTCCAGAACCGACATGACGGGGCCGAAGATCTCGTCCCGCGCGATGGTCATCCCGTCGCTGACCTCGGCAAAGACCGTGGGCTGCAAAAAGAACCCCGGCCGGTTCACCCGTCCGCCGCCGGTCACCAGCCGCGCGCCCTCTTCGAGGCCCTTGGCGATGTAACCCTCGACGATGCGCATCTGCTCTTCGCTGACCATCGGACCGAAGTTCACCGCCTCGTCCATGGGATCGCCCATGACGACGCCCGACAGCCGTTCCACCAGCCGGTCGAGGAACCGCGCCTTGATGCCGCCCTGCACGAAGACCCGCGTGCCGTTGGAACAGACCTGGCCTGAGGCGTAGAAATTGCCGTTGATCGCGCCGCCCACCGCCGCATCCAGGTCGGCGTCGTCGAAGACGATCAGCGGCGACTTGCCGCCCAGTTCCATCGTCACGTGACGCATGCCCTGCGCGGCGGCGGCATAGACCTTGCGGCCCGTGGGCACCGAGCCGGTCAGCGACACCTTCGCCACCCGGTCGTCGCCGACCAGCGCCGCGCCGACCTCGCCCGCGCCCTGGATCACGTTGTAGACCCCCGGCGGCGCGCCGGCCTCGCTCAGGATCTCGGCCACCTTCAGCGCGCAAAGCGGCGTTGTTTCCGAGGGCTTGAACACCATCGTGTTGCCGCAGGCCAGCGCCGGCGCCCCCTTCCACGCCGCGATCTGGGTCGGGTAGTTCCAGGCGCCGATGCCGACACAGACGCCCAAGGGCTCGCGGATCGTATAGGCCCAGTCGCGGCCCAGGGGCACGTGTTCGCCGCGCAGCGAACCGGCCAGCCCGCCGAACCATTCCAAGGAGTCGGCGGCCGAGGTCGCATCCGCCACCAGCGTCTCCTGCAGCGGCTTGCCGGTGTCCAGCGTCTCCAATTCGCTGAGGTCCAGGTTCCGGTCGCGGAGGATCTCGGCGGCGCGCTTCAAGACCCGGCCGCGCTCGGTCCCGGTCATCGCCGCCCAGGCGCCCTGGGCGTCTGCCGCCGCCGCCAGCGCCCGCTCGACGATCGCCGGCGTCGCCGCATGGACCCGCGCCACCACCTCTCCGGTGGCGGGATAGATGCAGTCGATCGCCGCGCCGCCCGCATCCTCGACATAGGCCCCGCCGATGAAATGGCTCGCCATCGGCTGCGCCTTGAACTCCGTCATCAGCCCCTCCCTCTCACGCTGGCCCAACTCCGCACCACCATCGAAATGGCGTTTCGAGGGGATGAGGCGGACCAGAAATCCGTCCAGTGGACGGTTGTCCCGCCGAACGGCGCCCTCAAGCGCTTCTCGGCAAACGGCCCAAACCTCTCAACCGGCGCCAACGGCCGATGCTCCAGCCCGAAGCCAGCAACCAAGCCTCCGCGCGCCGCAGGCGCGCGCCCGCCGACCCCGGGACAAGCGCGCCAGCGCGCCGGACCGGGGGCGGAACACCTCCCCGCCATGCTCATTCCCCCCGCGGAAAGCGCCGGCTTTCCTCCAAGTCGTTGAGATCCAGATGATTTCGCATATAGCGCTCGCTCGCCTTGCGCAGCGGCTGAAAATCCCACGGGTAGTGCCCGCCCCGGCGCAGCGCATCGTAGACCACCAGCCGCCGCGCCTGGCTGGCGCGCACCTCGGCGTCGAAGGCCGCAAGGTCCCAGCGGGCCTCGGATTTCGCCCTCAGCGCGCCCAGCGTCCCCTGATGCGCCGGGTCGTCCGCGAGGTTGTGCAGTTCCAACGGATCTGCCTCGAGATCGAAGAGCTGATCCGGGTCCAACGCACAGCGCACGTATTTCCAGCGGCCATAGCGCAGCGCCACCAGCGGCGCCTCGGACGCTTCGGCGGCGTATTCCATCGCCACCGGCGCGGTGCGCTCCGCCCCGCCCATCACCGGCACCAGACTCTCGCCGTCGACCCAGGGCGCCACCTCGTCCAGCGCCACTCCGGCCAATTCGCAGAGCGTCGGGCCGACGTCCAGCGTCGAGACCGGCGCCGCGACGCAGCCCGGCGTTACCCCCGGCGCGGCGATCATCAACGGCACCCGCGCCGAGCCCTCGTAAAAGCACATCTTGAACCACAAGCCCCGCTCGCCCAGCATGTCGCCGTG
>JAAUYB010109509.1_pt1 | contig 34656 bp, 23 predicted proteins | sample 7278071 | NCBI WGS metagenome assembly JAAUYB01 (sample SAMN14350121, study PRJNA611818) | marine sediment metagenome | isolation source: surface marine sediment (1.8m) | place: French Polynesia: Moorea | collected 2018-08 | reverse complement strand
CTCGGCGCGAACAAAACACCACCGTGTTTGTAGGCACGGTCTTGTTTGAGGTTGGGTCTTGGTGCCCGCTTCAGGTCGTTTTACGTGGTGCCTTGTTCACGTTACTGCTTTTATTTTCAGTTCGAAGGCCGGTAGGCGTCCGCCCCGGCGGCGGGTGTCGTCCAGTTCGGCCAGGGAGAAGATGACCCGGGTCAGGTGCGCCGGCGCCGAGGGTTCGTGCCACAACATGGGCATGGCCGCGCATTGGGCCGGGTCCCAGTTCAGGGCTACCTTGCGTTGGGTGTCGCCGATTGTCAGCGCTCCCTCGGTAGCCCCCAGGCCCGCCGTGCAACTGACCAGGCTGGAAACCGCCGCCCCGTGGCGGCAGGGTGCGTCCAGGTGAAAGGTTTCGGCGTGGGGTCCGCCGTTGTGGCAGCTCAGGCGTAGATTGGATGCATCGAACGACTCCGGCAGCAGGGTGATATTGCCCAGGCGTACCAACCCTTGCGGCCGCGTCCAGCCCGGGAAGTGGTAACTCAGTTTCAGTTCGTCGTCGTCCGGGTGCAGGCTGATGGTTTTGATCAGGGCGCCTAACGGGGTATGGAGCGTGACCCGCAGGGCGAAACTGCCGTCGGCCAGGAGTCCGCTTCGGTAGGGAAGTCGCTCCAGGTCGGTAATGCGTCGGGCCGGTTGGGTGGTTTCGATCAAAACGCCGCCGCTGTAGAAATCGGCGCCCAGACTGATCGCCCGGAAATAACCGTGGGGCAGGGTGCCGATGACCGGTGCGAATTGGTGCGCGGCAAAAGCCAGGCGCGTGATGGTCAGGCCGCGACGCCGGTTGAGGACCATTTTCAGCGTCGGCGAAGCCAGCATGAGGCCGAAGCCGTCGGGGTCTTCCAGTAATTCGATGTCGGGCGGTTTCGGTTCTTCATGCAGCGTCGGCGGCTCATCCCCGGACAGGACCCGCTTTGCGGTCGCCAGTGTTTCGACCGCCCCACGGAAGCGACAATCGCCCACGTGGGTTCTCAAGTCGCTGGACCACAACTCGAGCAGGGCCCGCCCGGCTTTCCGGTCGTCCGGGTCCATTTGTCGGAGATAGGCATGGCAGCGCGTGTTCAGCCAGAGGTCGTCGCGACCGCTGACCGCCCAGCGGGCCAGATTGTATTTGGGCTGCTTTTTGACCGGCACCGGGTAACGCGCCGAGGTCAGTTGCAGCATTCGCGGCGGTCCGGTTTCGAGAACCCGGCTCAGGGCCTCCGCCGGTGAGACGAAACGGGAGGTCTCGGTCGACTTGACAAGCAGGTCTCTCACGACGCCCCATTCCTCCGGAAGACCTCGGTCCTCTTCATAATCATAACGTTTGGGTCGATAGCCGAAGATTTCCACATCGCTGCAATAAACGGCCGCCGGATCGGGATGTTGGGCGAGTCGGCGCCTCAGGTAGTCGTGGAAATCGCGGTGGGGAACCTGGCCGTGCACGACCCGCTGGAACTTCTGGAAAAGGATGGAGTCGGAGAACAGCAGCGGCAGGCTGTTGCCCCGTGCGTCCTGGAAGCGGCAGTGCCCTTCGGGGGCCTCGCCCAATGCCAGTTCCAGGTTCTCCCGCTCGAAGATAAGACCCCGATAGCCGGCTTCCAGGTACCCCGGCAGGAGCCCGCCGGAAAGAGCCATCTCGTTGACCAGGGCCAGGTGGGGATGAACGCCGAGCATTTGCTCGTAAACGGCGAGACCCTCCCGCTGATTGAACCTGTTGACGCGTTCAGGGACCAGCGGGCCGATGATCTGCATATAACCGCTGCCGATGAGTTCGCATTTGCCCTGTTGCAGCAGGTCGCGAAAGCGCTCGATCCAGGCGGGGGCTAAGCGTTCGATTTCCTCCAGGGTCCAACCGCCGCACTCGATACCCAACGGCAGCCCGGTCTGCTCAACCAGGTCCAGCAGGGGGTGATAGCAGTTGCGAATCACCTCGACGCGCTGGTGCGGGGCCACCGCGGAAAAAGCCAGGTTCATATGAAAGACCGCGTAGACGGTGTTCACGTCGGGTCTCCTTCGTCGCCCTGGAAGTCGGCGCGAACGGCTTTAAACGGTCGCAGCCCGTCCTCGGGATCGGCCCGCCAGTCGCGATCGGGCAATTCGGCGGCGTTGGGTTCCTTGCGCCCATGGCCGTCGGTAAGCATGCTCTCGCGCATGGTGCGGATGACCGGGGCGATCTCCTGCGGCAGCCAACAGTGGCCCGCCGCGTATTCCTCGCCCTTGCCGTCCAGGTCCAGGTGAAGTTCCACAACCTCGGCGCCCCAGCGGTGCACGGCGCGATAGAGTACGGCGGGCGAGCGGGTGTGGTCGGACCAGCCGACCGGGCAACCGGTAGCCGCGCGGATGGTCTCGACGGCGGCCAGGTTGGCCTCACGGGGCGGCGTCGGGTAGGCCGAGCTACAGTGCAGCAGCGTCACCTTCTCGGCCCCGGCCTCGCGCAGGATTTGCACGGCATCGGTCACTTCCGCCAGGTCGGCCATGCCGGTGGAGAGGATGACGGGTTTCCCGGTTGCGGCGCAGGCGCGCAAAAGGCGAGGCCAGGTGAGTTCGTAGGAGGCAATCTTGAAAAAGTCCACATGCGGGGCCAGTTGATCCACGGCTTCCAAATAAAAAGGCGTGCAGGCAAAAGCCACCTGCCGCAGGGCACAGTGTTCGGCCAGGAGGGGTAGAAAATCGAGCGGCAGTTCCCATTCGCGACGACGGCGATGGGCTTGGGACCGAGCCAGGACCTCGGGCGCAAACAACCGGTCGATGCGGAAGAGCTGGAACTTGACGGCATCGAACCCGGCCGAGGCGGCCCGATCGATAAACCGACGACAACGGTCCAAATCACGGTGATGATTGCTGGAAACTTCGGCAATGAACAGCGGCTTTCTCATAATACTCCCCATCGGCATGGTAAAAACAGGGACTTAGTGACATTCTAAAGCCTTTGTTCGCAACAGATAGAAATTAATTTCAAAAAAGTTCGATTTGAACTGCGCATTTGACCCAAAAATTCCGCCATATGCAGTGAAGGGAATGAGATCGGGAGCGGTCCCCAGGCCCTGCCCCCCATCGTTCTGGTTCCGCTCCCGATTACCTCCTTTCCGAAAAGTTAAAAAGCTACACTTCATCCTTCCGAAAGAAGTATCTGGGAGGTCGTGAGACCTCCCATTTTTCTGTAGTAAGAAATAACCCCCAAGGGATAGACCGGGCACATGTCCTCCTACACATTGTCACGCCGGTCTGTCCCTTTTTTTATTTGCGGGTCGAGAAGGTCGCGACGCCGGCAGTTATCATATGGGTGTCGGTCCAATTGACGGGGTCTCATTTCGGGTTGTCATTGGTTGTATCGGAAAAACGAACATCGAGGAATCACGACTGATTCCTCGATTCCAAAAGTCACTCTCCTAAAAATCAGTCCTGATTCTTCGATTCCAAAAGTCACTCTCCTAAAAATCAGTCCTGATTCTTTGCGCACCGAAAAGTCAGGGTCAAGGAACCACAACTGATTTCTTTCACATTACTTTTCAGTGCGCAAAGAATCAGTTCTCATTCTCTGATCCTGACTTTTCCGGGTCGAAGAATCAGGCCTCATTCTTTGCTCCTGACTTTTCCACCTCAAGGAATCAGAAAGAATTCTTCGCCATAGAATTTATCGCAACAACCAAAAACAACCCCGGGCGCACTCATCTTTCGACTACTTGACGACATATGACAACGAGAGGTATTCATCGTCCGCTTCAAATTCCCCTTGCCTCGGCCGTCGCGATTCCCCTTGTAAAGCGGTTCATGCTAGGATGAGGCGCCGAACAGGAGGTGCCCTGCATGGGAAGCATACGCGTGTTGCCGGATCACCTGGCCAATCAGATTGCCGCCGGGGAGGTGGTCGAAAGACCCGCTTCCGCTCTCAAGGAATTGCTGGAGAATAGTTTCGACGCGGGGGCTACCGAGATTCGCGTTATCTTGCAGGCGGGCGGCAAGCGGCGCATTCGCGTGGAGGACAACGGTTGCGGCATGGACCGCGACGATTGCCTGATGGCCCTGGAACGACACGCCACCAGCAAGCTGACCCGCGCCGAGGACCTGTTTTCCATCAGAACGCTGGGCTTTCGCGGCGAGGCGCTACCGTCCATCGCCTCCGTCTCGCGCTTCACCCTGGAGAGCCGCACCCGCGATGCCGACGCCGGGGTTCGCGTGGAGGTCCACGGCAGCAAGCTGTCCAAGGTCACCGAAATCCCGCGTAATCCCGGCACCACCATCACCATCGATCAACTCTTCTTCAACATCCCGGCCCGCAAGAAGTTCCTGCGCACCACCGAAACCGAGTTGAGTTGGATGGTCAACCTGGTCACTCAATACGCCATCGCCCACGCTGACAAGCATTTCTACCTGGAACACAACGGCAAGGTGATGATCGACGTCACCCCGGTCAAAAAGCTGGAAGAGCGCATCTATCAACTCTACGGCAAGAAGATGCTGGATCGCCTGGTACCGGTCAGCTTCGAAAAAGACTGGCTGAACATCCGGGGCCTGGTTTCCACGCCGGACGTGTTCAAGACCAGCCGCGCCTACCAGCACCTTTTCGTCAACGGTCGCCTGGTACGAGATCGTGTCTTGAACCACGCCATCAGCGAGGCTTACGCGGGTTTCGGCGAGGGCAAGGTCTACCCCATCGTCTTCCTCTTCCTGGACATGCCCTCCACCGAGATCGATGTCAATGTGCACCCGGCCAAGACCGAGATCAAGTTCATCAGCGCGGGTTTCGTGCACCACTCGGTCAAGGACGCCGTGCGCGCGACCCTGGTGGAACGCAAGCTCACCATTCCCTACCGGTTCCGCGAGGGCTACCACCAGCATCCCAGCGAGGGCCGGCGACCCGATCCCTGGTCCAAGCCACGTGAACAACAAACCGTGCTGCCCGACGCCGATCCCGCCAAGCACACGCCCCTGTTCGCCCCGCCGCGCCACAACCCGGAACCGCAAGGCAACTACGGGCGCTTCATGCAGGACCACGGAACCCTACCCGCGCCCCATGCCGATACGCGGTCGGGTGAGACGCCCGCGCCCGAACCGGAAGCCGCTGCCGAGCAACCGACGAAATCTCAGACTCAGCCTGAACCGCCTCCCCCACCGCCTGCCGATCCAGGTTTGTTCGCCACTCAAAAAGAGGTGCTCACCCGGCCCCGCATCATCGGTCAGTTCCGCGATTCCTACATCCTGGCCGAGCAGGAAGGTGACCTGTTATTGATCGACCAGCACGTGGCCCACGAGCGCATTCTCTACGACCGCATCAAGGAACAGCTGGAAGAGGGAACCATCGAGCGCCAGGGCTTGTTGGTGCCCATGACCATCGAACTGACGCCGCAACAGGCGGTGGAGATGACCCAATTGCTGCCCAAGATCCGGCAGTTCGGTTTCGACCTGGACGCCTTCGACGGCAACACCTTCGTCATCCGCGAGGTGCCCACCTTCGCCCAGAACGAACCGGTGGAGAAGCTGGTGGTGGAACTGGTGGAGAAGGCCCAGGGTCAGCGCCGGGAAACCACGCTGGAAGACATCATCGACCACTTCGCGGCGACCAAGGCGTGCAAGGCGGCGGTCAAGATCAATATGCACCTGACCCCGGAGAAGATGAACCACCTGCTGGACACCTTGTGGAAGACGTCCAGCCCCTTGTTCTGTCCGCACGGCCGGCCCATCATCCTGCGCTTCTCCAACGAGGAAATCGAAAAGAACTTCCACCGCCGCTGAATCCAGGGCACAAATACCGGCCCGGTTGACTATTCTTCGAGCAGGGCGAAAGCGCGGACCGGGAAGGTGCCCAGACCCTTGACCGGGGCCGGGACCGCGAAGAAGCGGGAACCCGATGCGGGCAGCGCCTTCAGGTTGCAGAGGTGTTCGCAGACCGGGATGCCCGCTTCCAGCAGGAGGGTATGGGCCGGTCGGGTCAGGTCTGCCGGATCGTCGATGTTGAGGGAATCGATTCCGGCCAGGGCGATGTTTTGCGCGACCAGGTATTCGGCGGCGGCTCGGGTGACGTAGGGGTTGCCCTCGCTGTATTGGTCCGTGCGCCAGTGACGGTCCCAGCCGGTGCGGATGAGCACCGCGTGTCCCTTAAGATCCTCTCCCCCGAACAGGTCCGGTTCCACCGCTCGTGTGCTTTCGGGCAGGTCGAAGACCCGGGCCGGTAGATCGGCCAGGTTCTCCAAGGGCAGGCCCGCCATGTCCACCGCGTTTTCGAAGCGGTGGAAGGGCGAGTCCACGTAGGTGCCCGTGTTGGCGATCATGGTGATGCGGCCGATGTGGAAGGTGGCGCCGTCGGCGTATTTATCGCGGGAGCTTTCCCGGCTCATGTATTCATCGATCTCCGGGCCGGGCAGACCCTTGTAGGTGATCATGCCCTGCTCGATGGGATGGCTCAAGTCGATTAAACGGCTCACGGCGCGCTCCTCGGTTTGGTTGTGCTATTGAATCACGACGCGGTCGCTGCCGGTACGGCCGAAGGTCTCCGCGTTGTACATTTCCTCGGCTTTCGCGGGCGGCACCACGAAATCGCCGGTGGTGGTTGCGCGGGCGATATAGCTGAAGCGGTGCACGCCCGGCCACAGCGAGGTGCTCACCGCCTCCACGCGTTCGTCGCGCAGGTTGTGGTGGTCATACCAGGGTCGCGGCCACCAGAGAATGCAGAAGCCGCCCGCTTTGCCGCGTCCCATGTCGGGCCGGATCTGTTCCACCTCGACCGGTTCCAGGCCGGCGGGCAGTTGATCCACCAGCGCCACGTGGTTGCGGCGGCCCGGGGCGACCATCTCCACGACCACGCGCACATCGGCACCGGCGCGGATCAGCCAGGAGCCGTTATCGTCGCGACGCACATCGTCCGGGTCGTTGACGGCCTCGTAGCGGCGTTCCACGAAGAAGCCGTGACCGGCGGCATCCAGTTCCAAATTCGCCGGCGCATAAGACATGCCCAAGCGGTAATACATTCTGCCTTCACCCTCCCTGGCCATGATCAGCGAGGGTTCCATGGCGTTGTCCACCAGCCAGGTCATCGGGATGTGCAGTTGGTTGCGGTCGGTGGAGCGGCCGCGATAGGCGTGTTCGCCCGCGTAGCCCTCGCCCAGCCAGATGCGCGCCACAAAGTCCGGGTCCTGCGCCTCGTAGGTGCGGAAGTACTTGTTCAGCGCCAGCAGGATGAAGACGTTCTCCTGGGTGTTGGACCAACGGCCCGCCGTGCGTCCGCCCATCAGGCCGGCAACCAGTTTGGGGATGAGATCGCTTTCCGGGTCGGTTGCAATGAGCCCTTCCAGCACCAGGGCGTCATCTACACGGTTGGAATGCAGGATCAGGTAGGCGCCGTCGCCGTAGGAACCGGTGAAGGAGGCAGCAGCCGCGGTTTCTTCCACCCGGTTCAGCAGGTGACGGAAGACGCCCTTGCGGTCATCGCCGTCCAGCATGGGCAGCAGGCGGCCCAGGGCATCCAGCGGGATTTCCTTGAGGGGCAGGCGTTTCATCAGTTGTTTGGCGCGGCCCGTGTTCGCCTTGCCGGTCAGGTTCTGTACATAGAGGGCATAAGCCTCGATACTCAGCTTGACGCGGTCGGCATACTCGCTTGGGATGTTTCGAGCGATGTTGCCCAGGTAGCTGTTCAAGCGGCCTTCCATCTGGGCCGGAATGTCCTGGTCGCTCAAGGCGGCGCGGGCTACGGCATGGGCAACGTGAACGGTGAGATAGGGACTGGATCGGTTATCGCGACGCCAGAAGCCGAAGCCGCCGTCCGGGTTTTGCAGGCGGGCCAGGGCCTGTATGTCGCGTTTCATGGTTTCCGCTGCCTCGTTGGGATCCAGTTCGGCGCCGAAGGCGGTCATAACATCGTGCAACGCGGCCAGGGAGAGGATGCGCGAGGCTAACGGTTCCGGGTATTTGAAGGGGTAGTCGTTCAGGTAGATCACCGCGTCACTGAGCGCGTGTAGGGCCGTTGACGAGGTGCTGATGTTCAGACCGCCCACCTGGGGATGGATATCGGTGGGCACGCGCACGGGTTGGGCCGTGCTGCCCTCGTCCAGCGTGCCGTAGGTGGCGAACGCCTCGGTGGTGGCGGGTGTCCAGACCGGGATCTCGAAGGCGGCGGCATCGGCGAAGTCTTGGGTGGATGCGGCGACGCGGAAGCGGGCGGTTCCCGGTTCGGCGGCTCGCGCCTTGAAGTTGACGCGAACGCGGTCATTGGCGGGCACGGTGACTTGTTTGCCGGCGCCGTCAAGCAATTCGGCGTTGGCGGCTTCCAAGGCCAGGGCGACTTCTAAAGGCGCGTCGGTCTGGTTTTGCAGCATCACGGCCAGGTCGAAGCGGTCGCCGAAGTTCAGGAAACGCGGCGGGGCGGGGCGCACCATCAGCGGCAGGCGGGCGGTCATGGTTGCCTCGCCGGTGCCGAAGCGGTTGCCGTCCACGGCCACGGCCAGGATGCGGTAGCGCGTGAGATTGTCCGGCAGTTTCAGCTTGACGCGGGTGCTGCCGTTCTTGCCGGTGGGCTGTTCGGGGAAGAACGCGGCCAGGGCGTCAAAGTTGGTACGCACGGCAATGGGTTCCGCTTGAGGCGCACCGGGAGCCGCGGCTTTCAATGCTGACATGGGCGCCGCCTGGGGGGCCATGGCGCGCATGCGCGTGGGCCGAGCGGTTGCTTCATCCAGGACCATGCTTTCGGGGGCGGCCATGTCAAGTTGCTCATTGGCGCCCATCAGGTCCTTGGGATCGCGTAGCAGCAGATAGGGGCGCAGGTTCATGCCGCGAGTGCGGTCCGCCCGTTGGGGATAGAAGATGTTCAGCGGATCACCCAGTTTGTAGTTGGAGAGAGACAGCACGGCCTCGTCGACTACCCAAACGGCAATCTCGGCCCCGGCCCGTGCGCCGCCGCCCTTACCGGTAACGGTGACCTCGATTTCGGTTTCCTCGCCGGGCATCGGTTCCGGGCTGTCGGGCGTCAGGGTTACTTCCAGGCCGTGTTTCAGCGGCGGAATCTTCAAAGCCAGGCTGCCGGAAGCATAGGCGGGCCGCATGGGAAGGGTCTCGTCCGGGCGACCGTCGCTGTCGTTACGCGTGGTTGCGCCGTTCAGATCGACCACCACGTTCAGGTTGGGAATGTGCGCATCTTCGATGGGCAGGCGCAGGGTGTAGGTGGGCCCGCTCATCTCGACCGGCTTGCTTTCCACGATGTCGCCGCGACGGATGCTGATCATGCCGCGCGCCGGGTTGAAAGGCGCTTGGATCAGGATTTCGGCAAGGTCGCCGGGCTGATAGGTTTCCTTGTCGGGGATCAGTTGGACCTGTTCGCGGTCAACGCGTTCGGGCCGGATCATTTTGCCGCCCGAAACCCAGCGGGTCACGCGGGTGCGGTTCAAGCGGCCCTCGGCGTCGCGGACCTCGGCGGTGATGACATAGGTGCCGCCCGCCCTGGTTTCCACGGAGAAATCCAGGGGATCGGCCGCGCTCTTCAAGCTCTGTTGCGACAGGGTTTTTTCTTGGGCGCCGTCCTTCCAATGCCAGGTTTTGCGCGCTACCGTGACTTGGATATCGCTGCCGGTGACAGCCTTGCCGTTTATGTCGCAGACGATGAATTGCAGGTCCAGCGGTTTACCCTTTTCCACGAAGTAGCGTTGGGAGCGCACGCCCACGTAGTGTTCGGCGGGGTGCAGGATCATGTTGGCGCTGCCGCTGATGCGTTGATTGTCGATATCGCTGACGCCCACGCTTATGGCCAGGTTCCGGGCTTTGGGTTCCTTCATGTCATCGAAACCCAGGCGCAGCTTGTGCTTGCCGTCGCTGCCGGTGACGCCACGGTAGTTGAAGGTCTCGGCGGGGCGATTGGGCGGGATGTGGTGGAAGAAGGAGAAAGTGGGCGTGCCGAACTGGAACTCGCCGCGATTAGGCGGGGTGAACTGGGTGTCGGTGACGCGTACGGTCCAATCGGCTTGCGCGCCGTTGAGGTTGCCGCCCGCGTAGTAGGTTGCATGGACCTCGGCTTGCGTGCTTTTTCCCAGGAGATGGGGGCCCGCTTCGGTTTGCACCGATACCTCGAACTTGGGACGGCGGAACTCCTGAACGTTGAGCATGTGGCGGGTTCGTCCCGCGCGGCCGCCCGTGATGGTGACCATGGCGCGGCCCAGGTTCATTTCGTCCGGTAAATCCACGGTGAAGTGGAAGCCGCCGGCGGCGGTCATGGGCGCGGTTCCCTCGACAATGCGATTGCCGCGAGCGTCGTTGACGGAATAGTTGACCTGTTCCAAGGTCGGCGTCACCAGTTTGTCGTCGGGTTGGAGCACCCGCAGCCAACCCTTCACGTGGGCGGTTTCGCCCGGACGGTACATGCCGCGATCGTCGAAGGTGTACCAGAGGCCCTGGTCGCCCTGCATTTGTTGGGTCCAGGAACTGCCGCCGCGAGAATACCAGATGCGTTCAGGCAGCATGGCCAGGTCGTTGCCGCGTCGGGCCAGCAGGAGTTTGGTGCGGTTGTCATCGGCCAGCGGCAAACGTACGATGCCGTCAGCGTCCGCCTTCTTGGAGCTGATGGTCTTACCGCCGATGGTGGTCAATTCGAAGGTGATATTGTCCAGCGCCTTGCCGTCGGCCAAGTTGTCGGCCCAAACAATCAGGTTCTCCGCATCGGCCAGAGCCGCGATGCCAAGGTGAGTGGCCTGGACCCAGGCTGCAGATTGCTGACGGTAGCGTTGATTGGGCGGGGTTTTGGTGGGGCGAACCGCCACGATCAGGTGACCGAAACCGCCGTCCAGGTATTTGGCCAGGTCGATGACGGTCTCTACCATCTGGTCGGGTTGGTCGTCGATAGTGATCCGATCGTCGAACAGTTTCTCACCGGGGTAGTCGGTATTGCCGCCGCGATTGCGGGGGCGACCGTTGATCTCCAGCCAGTCGTCCCAATGCTCGGGGCCCACCTTGTAGATTTGCAGGTCGAAGTTCTGGTGATTGACCGAGAAGACGCTGTATTGCGGCGCGGCGGCCGGGTCCAGAACCACCATATTGCCGCCGGTGGTGAACAATCGCTCCTGATCGGCGCCCACGTCGAAGTTCAGCGTGGCGGGGTTGCCCAGGGTCTGGCCGAAGACATCCTTCAGGTCGGCGCTGACGGTGACCGTGTAATTGGTGCGCGCTTTGGTGAGTCCTTGCAGGGAAATACTGTTGCCGCCGGGAGAGATCGCGATTCCGGGTACGGCGGGTTCGATGGTGACCATGGACGGCTTGAAGGATCCGGTGTCCACGGCATTGCTGAACATGATGCGCAGGGGATGACCGGGACGGCAGTTGCGATCCCAGCCGCAACGGGAACCGGTGACCTTGAATTCGCCGTACACGCTGAAGCTGAAGTCTTGCGCTTCGGTCGTGGTCAGCGGGCCCTCGGCGGAAGGCAGGCCCGGCTTGAGGGTGACGGTAACATTGGCGCCGCCTGCCAGACGGCTTTGGGGAACGGCGAAGAGATGGCGACCCTCGGGGGCGTTCTGTTTCAGGCGTTTGGTGCGTTCGTCGGCCTCGATTTCATCGGCGGAGGCGAGACGGAGACCCGTACGAACGCGGCCGGCGGCCGCTTCTATATAAGGGAGCACCCGATCGGGCTCGATGCGCTGGTCGAATTCCAGGTAGATGACGGCTTGCTGACCATAAGTGCCGGTGCGGCCGGGCGAACTGTTGACCAGGCGCGGCGGCGGGGTGGTGAAAGACCAATCGGCGGGGGCCTCGATCGGTGTTCCTGCATAACTCGCGGTATCGGCGGGCACGCTGACCTTGAACGCGGTCGCGCCGGGCAGCCGTACGCCGCTCTCGAACACCAGGGTGCGGGTGCCCAGCCAGCGCCAGTTACCCTCCGGTTGCGGCGTCATGGTGACAGGCAGGTCTTCGGCGGCGAGTTCGTCATGAGCGGCCAGGGGCACCATGGGCTGAGAGAAGGTAATGCTGACCCGTCCGGCCAGATCCACCTGACCCTCGGGGGCGAAGCGCAGTACTTCCAGGGGGCCTTCCACATCGGTCTCGGGGGCGCGCCGGCTTGTGTCGGGCGGAAAGGGCGTGGCAATCGTTTCGCCCGGGCGGGGCGCGGGCAGGGAGCGATCCCGAAAAGCGAAACCCTCGACCTCCGGGCGTTGTTCGTCGGCGGGCAGGCGCTGTAGTAATTCGCGGGCTTGTTCGACGGAAAGAGGCGAACCGACGGTCACCGGCGCGGCGGCTTGCGAACGTGCGGCGCCGCTGCCCTCACTTAGGGTAAGCGTCACGGTTTTTTCTCCTTGCAATTGACCGGGCGCGGCAATGCGAACCGGTTGGCGGCTCCGCTGTGAAGGGGACGAAGCGGGGCTCAGCGCCCAAAGAAGCGGCAGAAGTAACAGAACGGTAATGGGGATCAATATTTTTTTGGCATTCATGGTCAGCCTCCTTCGCACCCCGGCAGACGCGCGAGTCGGGCAGAAGTTTCAAATTAAAATGGTCAGCTTAACCATACGCAGGTCTCCCGGTGAATGCAACGCCTATTCGCAGGGGCGATTGGAGATGAGAGATCCGTGAACCGTACCCATCTGCATATTTCTGAGAATATCCAGGTCTACCCTGCCGAATCGAGGCTACGCGGCCTCCCACTTTGAATCGCCCCCATCAGGCGCAATGAGATTGATCCGGTCCGTCGGCATTGCTATCATAAGCGATCACATTGGATCGGCCCCGGCTATCCCGATCGGGCTGAGGAGAATGCCGTGAGTAATAATCGCAATGAAGGCGCCGCCGCCCCTTCCAACTTTATCCGCAATATCATCGAAGAGGACCTCCGTTCCGGGAAACACGACCGCGTGGTGACCCGTTTTCCGCCGGAACCCAACGGTTACCTGCATATCGGTCACGCCAAGTCGATCTGCCTGAACTTCGGCCTGTCCACAACGGGGGAGAACGGGCGTTGTCATTTACGCTTCGACGACACCAATCCCGAGACCGAGGATATGGAGTTCGTCGAGTCCATCCAGCGTGACATCCGGTGGTTGGGTTTTGAGTGGAACGAGCATCTTTATTTTGCTTCCGGCTATTTCGACCGATTCTACGAACTGGCGATCAAGTTGATCGAGGACGGCAAGGCTTATGTGGACAGTCAGAGCCTGGAAGAAATGCGGGCCAATCGCGGCACCGTGACCCAACCCGGCAAACACAGCCCCTATCGCGAGCGGTCCGTTGCAGAGAATCTGGACTTGTTTGAGCGCATGGCCCGCGGCGAATTTCCCGAGGGCGCCCATGTGTTGCGCGCCAAGATCGACATGGCCTCGCCCAATATGAAGATGCGCGATCCGCTGTTGTACCGCATCCGCCACGCCCATCACTACCGTACCGGCGACAAGTGGCATATCTACCCCATGTATGATTACGCCCACTGCCTCTCCGATTCCTTCGAGGGCGTGACTCACTCAGTGTGCACCCTGGAATTCGAGAACAACCGCGAATTGTACGACTGGGTGATTCGCGAAACCGGTGTTCCCTGTGTGCCGCGACAGTATGAATTCGCGCGTCTGGGCCTGAACTATACGGTCATGAGCAAGCGCAAGTTGAAGCAATTGGTAGAGGAGAACTTCGTCTCAGGTTGGGACGACCCGCGCATGCCCACCATCGCCGGTATGCGGCGCCGGGGTTATACGCCCTCCGCCATTCGCGATTTCTGCGAACGCATCGGCGTGGCCAAGGCCAACAGCACCGTGGATATCGGCCAGTTGGAATTCAGCGTGCGCAACGATTTGAACGCCTTTGCGCCGCGTGTCATGTGTGTGCTGGATCCACTCAAGGTTACCCTGACCAACTTCCCCGCCGGCAAGAAAGAGGAAATGCTGACCGGTTCACTCTACCCGCACGATATCCCCTTGGAGGGTGAACGCGAGATTCCCTTCAGCCGCGAGATCTACATCGAGCGTTCCGATTTCATGGAAGATCCGCCCAAGAAATTCCATCGTCTGGCTCCGGGTCGCGAGGTTCGGCTGCGCCACGGTTACGTTGTCCGGTGCGATGAAGTGATCAAAAACGGAAGCGGCGCCGTGGTAGAACTACGTTGCAGCTATGACCCGGACACGCTGGGCAAAAATCCCCCGGATCGCAAGATCAAGGGCACCATCCACTGGGTTTCGGTGAACCGCGCCCTGTCCGCGGAGGTGCGGTTGTATGACCGCCTGTTCAAGGACGAGCGACCCGACGGCGACAAGGATGTGGACTTCAAAGACCATCTCAACCCCGATTCGCTGAAAGTGGTCACCGGCTATGTGGAGCCCTGCGTTGCCGATGACGAGCCGGGTTCGCGCTATCAGTTCGAACGCCAGGGCTATTTCATCAGCGATCCCGTCGATTCGGACCCGGACGAACTGGTGTTCAACCGGACGGTTTCCTTGCGTGACAGCTGGTCCAAGATTGCCGAGCCGGCCGCAGAACAGCCCAAGACCGCTCCGAAACCCAAACCCAAGGCCACTGCCAAACCGGCGGCGCCCAAAGCAACGCGGGAGCGGACGCCGCAACAGCAGGTGCTGTACGACAAGTATCGCGATCTGGGTTTGTCCGATGAAGACGCGGATCTTATTTCAGCCGAGGACACCGTGGCCGGCCTGTTCGAGGACGCCGCGGCCGCGCACGACAACCCCAAGGGCATCGCCAATTGGGTGGTCAACGAGGTCTTGCGCGCGTTGAAGGACCGAGACGGGTTGCCGTTTGACGGCGCGGCCCTGGGCGAGTTGGTAAAACTGATCGACGAGGGCACCATTTCCGGCAAGATCGGCAAGGATGTTTTTGAAGAGATGCTTTCTAGCGGCGAGGGCCCGGCGGCCGTTGTCGAGCGCAAGGGTCTCCGTCAGGTGAGCGATGCGGGCGCTTTGGAACCCATTATCGACCAACTGATCGCCGCCAACCCCGACAAGGCCGCACGCTACCGGGAAGGCAAGAAAAGCATGATGGGTTTCTTCGTCGGGCAGGTGATGAAACAAACCGGCGGCAAGGCCAATCCGCAACTGGTCAACCAACTGATCCGGTCGAAACTGGACTGAACACCGTCATATATGCCGGGAGCATTCGGGAATGATTGCACCCCGGCACTCCCGGCCGCGCGACCCTTTATGCAAGGGTACCCTCATCAGCCTTCGCCGGGCGGTTCTTTTCCGCCCGGTGCGGCCGCCCGCTTTTTATCTGAAGTATCTGGAGAAGTATATTGAAGTCGCTATGCCTGCTATTGCTGCTGCCGCTTTCGGCCGCCGCCCAAGAACTTACCCTGGAAAAAATCATGGCCGATCCGGTTTGGATGGGCAAAATCCCCCGCAATGTCCGTCTATCCGAGGAAAACAACACCATCTATTTTCAAGTGCTCCGCGAACGACCCCTTCCCGCCGAATGGATGAAAATGAGCCCGGACGGCGGCGCGCCTCAACCTATCGACGAGGCAGACCGGCCCTATGTTTTCGGTGGAAAAATCCATCGACGCGGCAGTGTCGCCCTGATCGGAGTTCGCAACGACCTGTGGATCTCGCGCGAGGGCGCCGCGCGGCAGCCGTTGATTTCCAGTGCCGACAGTCTGGCGTTCAAACGGTTTATCGACGACAACCGTTTCCTTTACAGCGACGGACAGAACCTGCACCTGTTCGACCTGTCCGAGGGTTCCTCCGTTCAAATCACCGACATGCGTTTCCAAAACGAGCGCCCCGAGCCCAAGGAAACATTCCTGGCTTCCGAGGAGCGCAAGTTGCTGGGCGAGGTCGAAAACCTCTACATTCGCGACGACTACAACAAGAAGGCGCGCGAGACCAATCGCGTTATCGGCTCGCTGAAGAAACCCACACCCACCTGGCTGGGTAAAGGTATGTCCTACGGCGGATTCTTCGGCAGCGGCTCAGGTCTTGCCGTTACGGACGACCTGCGCTTTGTGGCTTTGACCATTCAGTCCGAGGACAAGAGCAAGGGAACCAGTTACGCACAATTCATCAACAAAAAAGCCGAGGTCCAGGCTCGCAACGCCCGTCCCAAGGTAGGCCGCGCCGACACCATATGGAAGCTGGGCATCCTGGACCGCGATAGCGACGAACTGCATTGGCTGGACGTCAGCGACCTGCCGGAGATCAAAACGGATCGCCTGGCCGCGGTCAAAGAAGAGCAGAGCGAGGAAGACAAGAAGTTCGCGCCCAAGGCGCCCAAAGAACCCAAGCCGCGCAACGTGTGGTATCTGCATGACGGCTTCAGCGCCGACGGCAAACACCTTCTGGTCACTGTTTTTTCGCATGACTACAAGGATCGTTGGATCTTGTTGGTAGACACCGAAACCCGGAAATGGAAACTGGTAGATCATCACTATGACGAAGCCTGGGTGCAGTACGTCATGCGCGGGATCGATCACTCCTCCGATCGTATGGGTTCCGCCTGGTGGAACGAGGATCGCGATACGGTCTATTTCATGTCGGACAAAACCAACTACCAGCATCTCTACCGCTACCCGTTGCAGCGGGAAGAAACCGTGCAGGTGACTACCGGCAACTTCGAAATCTACGCGCCTTTCCAAAACGGAGATCGGCTGTATTTCCACGCCAACAAAACCCACCCCGGCGAGCGTCATTTCTACAGTATGCCCGTCACCGGCGGCGAATGGACGCAACACACCAAAGAGCCGGGTTTCCATTTGGTAGAGTTGAGCGAGGACGGGACGGTCATGCTGGACACTTTCTCCACGGCCGTGCGCCCGCCTTACATTCGCATCAAGAAGGGTAAAAAGAAGTGGCGCACCATCTACGACGGTCGTTCCGATGCATTCAGGGCGATCAAGTGGGCGAAGCCGGAATTCGTGACCTATGCCAACCGCGACGGCTTACAGGTACATGCCCGCCTCTACAAACCCAAAAAGGCCAACGGCGCGGGTGTGGTTTTCGTACACGGCGCGGGTTACCTGCAAAATGCACACAAGGGTTGGAGCGGTTACTTCCGTGAGTACATGTTCCACAACCTGCTGATGCGCGAGGGCTATACGGTGCTCGACCCCGACTTCCAGGCGTCGGCGGGTTACGGCCGAAACTGGCGCACCGCCATCTACCGACACATGGGCGGCAAGGACCTGACGGATGTCGTGGACGGCGGTAAATGGCTTACCGAGCAGCACGGGGTAGACAGCAAGCGTCTCGGCGTGTACGGTGGTTCCTACGGCGGTTTCATCACCTTTATGGCCATGTTCACCACGCCGGATGTCTTCGCATGCGGCGCGGCCCTGCGACCGGTTTCGGATTGGGCCCATTACAATCACTGGTACACGGCGCGCATCCTCAACACGCCGACGGTGGACCCGATCGCCTACCGCCGCAGCTCTCCCATCTACTTCGCGGAGGGCTTGAAGGGTAAGCTGTTGATGTGTCACGGCATGGTGGACAGCAACGTCCAATACCAGGACGTGGTGCGTTTGAGCCAGAAACTGATCGAACTGGGCAAAAAGGACTGGGAGTTGGCAAGCTACCCGGTAGAGCCCCATGGTTTCCGGACACCCTCGGGTTGGTACGATGAATACCGCCGCATCCATGAGTTGTTTACGGAAAACCTGAAATAGACAGCCGACGTCTCAGCGTCCCGTTACGTGGAGACGTCCGACTTTCGCCCTAAAAAGTCCAACAGCCCTTTTCCGCATTACCGAGCGAGCTCGATCGATGCCGAAAAGGGCTGTAAATTTTAAAATTTTCGTCTGGTACCAACGGTTTCCGTCAGCGCCTCTCAAGGAGGCCCAAGAACCTTTACAATGGTGTTAGAGGCGAACCATAAGGGACCGGGGAGGGAGATGCCGACCGAAAAACGGCCGGATCGAATCAGCTCAAGAACGGTCTTTCAAGCTTGCCGAGCATCGGATGATGATCGAATCGGGCGATGAACAGGCTTGAAAACCAATATTTGGGTTATCAGCATTTAGACATTAACAATAAGGCTTGCCACCCTTGGTTGGTCTCGGCTTGGGGCACCGGGCCGGCTGCTCCCGGTACCCGCCCGCCGGGATGATTACGGGCGAAGTGATTATGGTTACCGGCTAAACCGCCGCACGGACGCGCGCTCTTTCTCGCGGAGGCGTCTGGAATGCCTGGTGCAGGCTTTTGATCCATTCCGCGAAGGGCTCCATGTCTACCAGAAACAGGTTCATACGCTCATCCTTCCAAACGCCGTACTGCTCACGCGAGTGCGGGTTCTTCTTGGCCTGATGCCTGATCTGGCTCAATGAAAACGGTAGTTTGTTGCACACTTCGGCCAGCGGGAACCAACCTTCCTGCTTCAGCAATTCGTTGCCGTCCCATTCCGGGCGAACACGCTTGACCGGGTTTTTGAGGTTTTTGAGATAGAAAGGCCCGAATACCGAAAGACGCACAATCCAATGATTCCAGATCTTCCGTGCGCCGGTCAATTCATAACCGCGTCCGGGCCCCTGGGTCTTTTCAATACGATCGTGAGCCTTTTTGACGGCATCGCTGGTGATTCCCAAGATAGGTGCAACATCTTTAAGAAACGCCATGCCTTCCTGCTCCAATAATTCAGCTTCATCCCACTGAGGGCGAACCTCGATCAGGTTCATCTCGTCAGCTTGGAAGATGTCCATTTTTCCCATCCTCCTTAGTCCTGACCCCATCCCGCGATGATGGAAACAGGAATCCAGGTTTTATATCGAACTGACCGCGCAAGCCGGGGGTCGTGTTGAACTGACCGGTTCAATCCCACTGCCGCGCGGTTATTACTTGAACCATCGCTTTTTTCTTGCTCCCAATCCAGAATAATATTAAAATAATCGAATATTTGTGGTTTATTTACGGCTGGGAAACCAATCATGGGTAGACAGAACAAAGTCAACCATCTGTTTAAAGGGCTTCGTAAGAAAAAGGATTACACGGTTGCTGAAATCGTGGAGCGCGCTGAGAGACTCCAGATCCTTGAAATGGTTTATCCCGATACAGAAACTCCCTCACGCATAAGAAAAGCCAAACAACTGGTCCAAAGCCACATCAACGCACGCGGGATTCAAAGCCGCGGTCGACGCAATGACATGAAGGTCTACGCCGGCAGCAACTTCGTCAACCATGAAGACGCCATGGACGAGTGGGCGGAAAAGATCCGCAACGCGGCCATGGCGCGGTTTGCCGGCCGTTTTCGCGTATGGGCCCCCGCCCTGGCGGCGGTCTTTATTATGATATTTACCGGAATGTTCTGGATCTATCCCCAGCCGGACGGTCCGTTGGCTCAAGTCCGAGCACTTGAAAAAGCCGGCGACGTGGACGGTCTGCGGGCTTTCGATCGCATCAATCGCAAAGTCATTCCGGTGATTACGGAATCCGAGGCCGCTGAACTGGTTGCTCACGTTCAGCGGGTGCTCGGTCATAACTTGAATCTCAAGGTGAATATCGATACTTACGACCACCATCCCTTTCGGGAAAGCGTCGCCGCTTCGGTCAGCCGCCTGGATACTGAGATTCACGTCATCGATCTGGAGAAACTGAGAGCCGTATTCCCCTTTTTGAAAGATCCAACCTGGGTCTTTGCCGATGACCAGGGCCGCTACTTTCCGGTCCGGTTGGGCACCAATATCAAATTGGGGGGTGAAGTCGGCTATGTTACTTCGATCGATTCCCACTCCCTTGGCTATCGCCTGCAAAACGGTGCAAGCCGCATCTACGAACGACCTTTGGCGACATTTTTTGGCGCGGAAGAAACGCGACAAACCAAGTCCGTTATTTTTGGCACTCCCGAGGGTAATCTCGATGAATTGATTGCTTTTATCGGCAGGGAGCTTGGCAAACCGGTCATCAATGAAGCCCAATTCCCCGGTCAGGTCGTTGGATTTTTCCCCCCGGTTACAGATCTCGCCGACTTATTTGCCGAACTCATCGAGATCGGCGTTGAATACGACGGTGAAACCATTCGGATCGATGTCGAGCCGGAAATCAAAGTCCATATCGGCTTTTACCAGGATCGCATTATGTGGTCCATGGACCTCAATGTTCTTTTTGAGAAATTCGACGCTCTGGTCCCTCAACGCCTCGAAAGGCCGGCGTTCTCCCAGGAAAGGTATTGGTATTTCGGCCAGTCTTTTTATGACGTCTGCCGCCAAATCGGTATCCTACCGCGTATCGATGGGGCATCTATCTCCCTCGTAAGGTAGGGATTCAACCCCAATCTGTCAGCTATCGACCGCTATCGAGAGGAGACTAGTCATGAAGCGTTTCACGATGCTTGTCGTTATGGTATTGTTCTGTATGCATTTAAACTCTACAACAAATCAAACAAGACTCATGGGTTTTGAAGAAAACGGCACCCCGGAGTGCGGCCCGCCCACGGGGCCTTGTTACCAACCCCCCTACCCCAATTAACCAACTGAACCCCGGAAAGAAAAGACGGAAATTATGCTGCTTCTTTACCTCTGCTTCCTTAGTTATCAGATAGATCTTGAAACGTTCGACGCTGCCTTGTTCAGTAACATCGGCAGTTGGGAGCCTGGAAACCTCGCCGTCTTGGATGAGGGATTCCTGGTGACTGACCGCAAAAAGGTTTATCACTTCGATCACCAAGGACGTCAGATACAAACAGTCGAACCGGACTATGACCCCTATTCTATGTCGTTTGCCCTCGGCAGGCTTATCGTCAGTGGTGTCAAGAAAAAAGAGCGGAGGGCCTATAAGGTTACCGAAAGCTACAAGGACGGTATCCCTGTTCAAAGAAGCGATCATTTTTTTCGCAGCCTCCACCGCGTGGAGGACACCATCCTCGGGACCCAATTCAAGGATGAGTTCCGAAGAGGGAATTATCCACCGGTCTTTTATAAATTAGACCCTGAAACACTGGAAGCCGGCGAACCCAGGTTCAAGGTTCCCTTGGAGGTCGTTGAGGCCCCGGGGTACTCGAAAGCATTCTGGGTTGTCAACCGCGGGGACCTGTTGATTTTCATGGGACCCGCGGTCCCCCGACTCTACTTCTATACCGAATTGATTCGTCAAAAAGAGTTCCGACTCGGAGAATCCACCGAGGGCATAACCCCCTACCTGGATCTAAACCAGGATCGACCTCTCCGGCCGCCGAATGCGCCCTTGCCGGAACGCTTCACCTATGTCCCGGAAGCTCAGGTTCTTCTTAACGCCAAGCGTTTTCGTTATAGTGATAACCTGTTTTTCGGCAAGGTTGGTAACGGTTATGTGGTGTGTTTCGAAGTTCCGGACCGTCTGGACGGCATTTACATCGGCAATCATTTGGGAATTCAGTTCTTGGATGAGCGCTTCCAGCCCAGGGGCGGGGTGATCGAAAGATTCGGCCAGATCATGGGCGCCCACAACGGCAAGGTGTATGTCTTCTATCCCGGTGGTAAAAAGGAATATCTGGACCGCAACATCTCCGTAAGGGCGCACTACAACAACCCGGACGTGGACAGTATGGAGAGCCTGATTCAATTGATCAGCCGCTATCGCAAAGGCATTCCCCGCCGCTACACCCCCTATATCGAAATCATCGAGCCGCCGTCGTAAGCCCGCGCTTCTGTTATAATGCTTCGTGTTACTGAACCCGGCGGTAGGTCGGGTTGCTTAAGGGAGCGGGCCAATTGCGTGTTTTTGCCTTGTCGGATATCCACGTGGATTATCCGGTCAATATGACGTGGATAGCGAATCTTTCCGACTTCGATTATACTGACGCCGCGCTGATTCTTGCCGGCGACGCCACCCACCACATGTCCAAATTGGAAAAGGTGCTGACCATACTCCGCGCCAAGTTTGCCTCGGTTCATTTCGTACCCGGCAATCACGAGTTGTGGGTGCAACATTCCGACAGTCCCGACTCCATCGATAAGTTCAATCGCATCAATCAACTGTGCGCCCGGTTGGGAGTGCACACCCAGCCCGTGAAACTCGGCCGCGGGCCCTTTGCCGTCTGGCTTGTGCCCCTGTTCAGTTGGTACGTCAAACCGGAGGAGGGCGTGGGCCATACCTATGTTCCCAAGCCGGGTGAAGACCCCGAACTGCGCGCCTGGAGCGACAACTATTTTTGCAAATGGCCCGCCTTGGGGGAAAATTCCAACCCGGCAACCTGGTTCCTCAGTCTCAACCGGCCTCAACTCATTCGCGATTACGATGCGCCGGTCATCAGCTTCAGCCATTTTCTACCTCGCCGCGAACTGATCTTCTCCACACCGGAAGAGCGCAAGGCATGGCGCGGGCCCGTGGTGGACGCTCACCCTACCTTTAATTTCAGCATGGTCGCCGGCGACTCTCGCCTGGACGAACAGTTGCGCGCCATTAAGTCAAAGGTACATGTCTACGGGCACCAGCATCGCAACCGGTACCGCACTCTGGACGGTGTTCTCTACATTTCCCATTGCCTGGGCTACAACCGGGAGCGGGAAACCGGGTTCGTTTCCGGGATCGCCGGACCCCGCTTGATTTGGGCCAACGGTCGGCCTGCACGAGCCGACGGCAAAGCGGTTGCGGTCACCTCTTGCTGACCTCGTAATTTACTTAGCGCTATAAACTCCCCGACGGTTTGTTTTTTATTAAGCAAAGTAATTCATAGCCGATAACACCATGAAGGAAACATGGATATTGGAACTGTCCAACCCATGGTTCATGGTGAGGGAATCATGATACCGAAGTTTCTTCCCGTGCCCGTCCTACTGATCCTGATCCTTGGCGCCTGTTCGACCAAAGCACCCGATCCGGTTCGTATCGCCGTAAATCCCTGGCCCGGTTACGAGTTTCTTTTCCTGGCCCGGGAAAAAGGATACTTCGATGAACTCGGTGTCGAGGTGAAGCTGGTCGAACTGTCCTCCAACGGTGACGTACGCCGCGCTTTCGAACGTCACCAGGTAGATGTAAGCACCAGCACTCTCATTGACTTGCTGACTATTCGCGAATTGTCCAATCGCAAACCCCGGGCCTTTTTCGTTTGCGATTTCTCCAACGGCGCCGACGTCATCCTGGCCCGTAAGGACATCCCCGATATCGGCGCGATCAGGGGTAAACGCGTTGCCGCCGAACCGGCTTCCCTAGATCTGGTACACCTGGCCGGCGCCTTGGAAGTCGCCGGTTTGACCTTCAATGATATCGACCTGATCCCCATGTCCCAGCTCGAAATGGTGGACGCTTTTATCGAAGAACGCATCGATGCGGCGGTAACCTACACGCCCAACTCCTTTCGAATTCTCAAAACCGAACGGGCTCACGAGATTTTCAATACCAGCATGATTCCCGGGGTCATCGTGGATATCATGATCGCCGATGAGGATTTTCTACAAAAACGGAGCGAGGATTTGGCCCGAATCGTCGTCGCCTTTAACAAGGCCGTCGATTATTCACGCAGAAACCCCGATGAGACACACACCTTCATGGCTGCACGGGAAGGCGTTACCCTCGGCCAGTTCCGAGAGGCCCTGGCCGGAATGGAAATCGTCCCGCTCAGCCGTCAGAGGGAGTTTCTACTCCCGGGTGGACAACTGGAGCAATCCCTGCGACGCACCGGCAAGGTAATGCTGGAAGCCGGCATGATCAAACAGGAACATCATTTGGAAAACACGCTGACCTCCGCGGTGATTGAACTTGCCGATAAGTTATGAGAAGACAAATCTTCCATTTCAAACCAATCTATATCGAGTTGATGGCGCCGCTCGTTTTCATCGGCACGGTCGCCATTATTTTGGGTATCTGGGTTATCCATACGTCTTTTTCCTCCCGATTACAGCGACAGGCCGAGGCACGTGCGGAAGCTATCGTCAATGCCGTGGATTATGCCGCGGAAACGGTGGAGCAAAACAGGGAACTCAGACGCTTCGTGGAGGCCATGGGCGCGGAGCGGAATGTCAATCTGATCGTGGTCGCGGCGGGTAATCCTGCACGGGTCATTTCGGCGTCTCGCCAGGCCCTGGTCGGCAAGCCTGTCTCCCAACTACCGCGGAGGCAAGTGAGAGAAGTGCTGAACCGGGTTATGCAAAATCGAAGTATGGAATCCGACCGGCACACGGAACGAAAGGAGCTATGCTTTGCAGCGCCCTTGTGGATAAGCGAACCTCATTTGGAAAAAGGACTGGTGGGCGGGGCGGTCCTCGTGCTGATCGATACGCGCTACATCCGAGCCATGGTCAACTCCGCCACCTTACGGCTGGGCGCCCTGCTGATCGGCGTGTTGATCGTCCTCCTGGCAACGACCTACGCCCTGTTGCATCATTTGGTAGTCAAACCCGCCGGGACCATTGAGGAAACCATTCGCCGCAGGACGGCCGGTGATGAGAAGGCGTATGCACCTGTACATGCCGATGACGAGCTGGGTTCGGTAGCACTCACGCTCAACCGCCTCATGGATACCCTGGCTACCCAGAAACAACGCTTTGCGTCACTGGTCGCCAATCTGCCCGGCATCACCTATCGCATCGAGACCAAAAACGGCGTCTGGCGCACGACCTTTGTCAGCGATTCCGCCCTCGATATGATCGGCTACCCTCCCGAGGCTTTTACCGGCGGGGAACTGACGCTTGGTTCCCTTATCCACCCGGAGGACAGGGAGCGGGCTCAAGAGATCCTGGATACCGCGCGCGACCGCCGGGAATCTTGGGAGCGGGAGTACCGATTGATTCATCGGGACGGACGGGAGCTTTGGATCTATGAACGCGGCCAATGCCTGACCGGCCGAGAGGGCCGAGCGATATCCCTGGAAGGCTTCCTATTCAATATCACCAGTCGTAAACAGGTAGAATCCCTGGTCCTGCGCTCCAAGGAGGAGGCTGAGGCCGGAACCCGCGCCAAAAGCGAATTCCTGGCTACCATGAGTCACGAGATTCGCACCCCCATGAACGGGATCCTGGGCATGACCCACCTGTTGATGGACACCGAGCTCAACGACGAACAGCGGCAGTGTGCGTCCACCATTCTTACCTCCGGCGAGTCTTTACTCAATATCATCAACGACATCTTGGATTTCTCCAAAATCGAAGCCGGGAAACTGAGTATCGAACCCATCCCCTTCGATTTACAGGTGGCCATCTCCGAGGTGACCGAGTTGCTGGGTAACCGCATTCGGGAAAAGGGGTTGGAGCTGGTGGTTGATTATCATGATGACGCGCCGCGCTACCTGATCGGTGATGCCGGCCGCATCCGCCAGATCCTGATGAACCTGCTCAGCAACGCGGTCAAATTCACCGAAACCGGCTACATCTGTATCCAGGTAAACTGCGACAAAAAGACGACCGGCCGGGCTTCCATCAAACTGGCCGTGGAAGATACGGGCATCGGCATCCCCGAGGAAGCCCAATCCAGACTGTTCAGCACTTTCATCCAAGCCGACTCTTCCACCGCGCGCCGCTTCGGCGGAACCGGATTGGGCCTGGCCATTTGTAAACAGTTGACCGGCTTGATGGGCGGTGAAATCGGCATGGAAAGTGTCCAGGACGTAGGCTCTACCTTCTGGTTCTCGCTTAGGCTGGAGGTCGCGCCAGACCCCCCGACCGCGTGGGAGGGAAAACACGACTTGCGAGGCGTTCGCGTCCTGATTGTAGAGGACAACGAAATCCATGCCAAAATCACGACCGCGCTCTGCCGAAAGCTGCACATGGAAGTACTGGTTGCGAACTCGGGCGCTTCGGCCCTGAAAACCTTGGAAGAGGCCGCGCGCCTCGGCAACCCCGTACAAATGGCCCTGATCGATTTGCAAATGCCGCAAATGGACGGAGCAACCCTGGGCCGCACCATCAAGGAAAACCCCGATCTCGAGAATACCGCCTTGATTCTGATGACCGTCTTCGGGCGCCGCGGCGATACACGGCGACTCCGGAATGACGGTTTTGCGGCCTATCTGGTCAAACCCTTACAGCCCGGCATCTTCGAGGATATCCTGAGCATGGTGTGGAACGCCCATCTGGAAAAAGCGCCTCTGTCCGGCCTGATCACCCGGCACACGGTGGCCGAATCCAAGGCCGTGGGTAAGAAGAGAAACGATAAAACAACACCGTTTGACAGCCACGTCCTGCTTGCCGAGGACAACCTGATCAACCAGAAGGTCGCCGTCAAAATGTTGAGCAAACTGGGCTGCCGCGTCACCGTTGCCGGCGATGGACAAGAAGCCTTGGATCTCCTACCCCAAGGACCTTTCGATTTGATCCTGATGGACTGCCAAATGCCCGAATTGGATGGTTACGAAACGACGGTCCATATCCGTAGAGATCGGGAGCACTGGGGCGATATTCCGATTATCGCCATGACCGCCAACGTTATTGAAGGCGACAAGGAACGCTGCATGGCCATAGGCATGGATGACTACATTCGCAAACCGGTTTCCCCTGAAACCCTTCGCGAAGTCCTGGGTCGTTTCCTGGAAAAGGGCGTGCAAATCTAGAAACCGAGGGTGACGACCGCTGAGATGATCCTTCAAACCGCGCCTTTGGTGATTCCCACCCTTGGGTCATACGGCATGACTGGTGTAAGATGCAGCTGGAACGATGCCTGGAGCAATCACCCATGCCGCGACTCAGAATTCAGGAACGAAATGAATGGCGGGATATCACCATCCAAGGACCTCGCTTTACCATCGGCCGGGCCCGGGAATGCGATCACCATATCGATTCGGGGTATATTTCTCGTCGGCACTGCGAAATCTTCTATGATGAAGGAGATTGGCATATCCGCGATTTCGGCAGTACGTTGGGCACCGAGGTCAACGGCGAGCTGATCGAGACGAGTCCCCTGGAATTCGGCGATACCGTCAAGCTGGCCGGGAAGATCGATGCGGTCTTTATGGCGGATATCCAGGTTGCCAACACCGAAACTTTACGCGTGGTGCAGCCCGATGTCCATCACGAGGGCGAACGCTTGCTTGCCATGAACAGTTCTTCGCCGCACCGCTCTTATGATTTGAAGGAAAACCTGATTCGCGTGGGCCGGGATGAAACCAATAATATTCACCTGCCGGCCGACACTATTTCCAGCTTTCACGCCGAATTGACCAAAGAATCGGGCAAATGGGTTCTGCGCGATCTGCAAAGCGGCAACGGCACCTTCGTCAACGATAACCGCATCCACCACCATATATTGCAACCCGGCGACCTGATTCGCTTCGACCACATCGTGTTTCGTTATGAAGATGTCCACTTCAAAGTGGATAAACACGGAACCAGGGTTCGAGGCGACCTTTTAGCCGAGCCGGAACCCGAGGCGCCGCGCGTGGCGGTCAGTCAGATGACATTCCTGCCCGATACCGCCATCGAAACGCCTAGCAAGCGACTGCGTCGCGGCCCCCCAAAACGCGGCGGTAAATTCCTATTGGTTTTCGTCCTTCTCCTGACCGTCATCATCCTGGCCGGGTTGGGTTACGGCGGCTGGTTATTGTTGCAGCGGTACGTCTTCCAGCCGGAGGCCGGTTTAAGCGTCCCCGCGGATGCACCGCCGCAGAAGGAATAGGTAAAACCCTGGTAATAGGTGTTCAACCGGGGCCATGCATGTGATAGGTTTGTGTTAAAGACATGCCGCGGGAGGATTATCATGAAACGATCACAATGGTTCTATCGATCCCCGATCTGCCTGCTTCTCTTACCGCTGCTCATTTCTACAGCCTGTCAGCCCCGGCGCGCCGACCCCCGGGAGTTGGAACTGCGCCGCTCCTACAAAAACTACCTGGCCGCTTTGGAAGAGCTGCATTACGAGGGGCTGTTGCAATACGTCTACTTCCCCGGGGTCAAGTCTCGGGAGTACCGCACCCACGTCAAAAACCTGCAAATCGATTACCTGGAACGGGTGGCCGAGGGCAAGCCCGTCGAGTTCGATGAGCAGGGCGTAGTGCTTTCCCGCTTTCTACGCCTGAAATACTACAACTACAGCGTTGAAGAAATTCGGGATATCAACGATACCGACACACGCATGCGGATCAGTCTGCACTTCAACTTTGACCACATGTTGCAAGCCGCCGATTACGAGGAGGGGACCAAGGTCTACCTGCCCGGCTCGCCTCTTGGCACCGTCAGCCTTTACACCGAAGGCGGCGCCAATGAGATTCCCCGCACCCAGCTGAAATATATCGAAATCGACGTGGTCTTGCGGCGAACCAATCACGAGGGTTATTACCAGGTCCGTCGCCTTACCCCGGTTCGCAACAGCGAGGAGTTCGAGAACTCTAACCTGGGTTGACGGGCAGGCAATCGTCACAACGAATCAGCACGTACAAACCGCCCGAGCCGATCTCACGGCCGGCGAGCACGGTGGGATTGAACTCGGGATAGGCCTCGCGATACTCCTCCAGGAACTCTTGCCGCAGGATGACATAAGCGTGCGGATGCTCGCGCTGGAATTCGATGAGGTTCGGCAGGCCGTATAGCTTGGGATTCTTGCCGTCCAGCTTCAAGGGCGCCAGTTCTACGATATGCCGGTCGCCGTAAAAGCGGAACCCGGATCGATAAGCGACCATGGCCAATAAGGGCTCTTCCGTTCCGGTATCCTCGGCCAAAATGGTGGACACGGTTTCCATGAAGGGGCGCCGGCTGCGCGAGGGTTCGGCCCAAGGCATGGCGGTCAGATAGAGAAAACTCGCCGCCACCAGCATGGCCGCGATGATACCCGGCAGGAAGCGCACGGGTTTCGGGCGGAACAGTTGAACCAGGGCATAGAGGCCGGCAAGAGTGATCGAACCTCCGACCGACGCTCCGATAAACATGGGGAAGGTGCTCAAGTCGTATTTGACCGGGAACAATTCCAGCGAGAGCGTGGTCAATGCAACCCCGGTCAGGATGAGAACGAGAGGAGGAACGGCCCAAACCAGACGCATTTTTTTGGAAATGCCCGCAATAATGGCGGTTTTCATGTAATCGGCCACCAACCAGGCGGCAAAGGGATAGAGCGGCACGATGTACAGGTTGCGTTTGCCCTTGGACAAGCTGAAGAAGAAGAGCACCCACACGACCACGGCCCAGCAGAACCGCTGCTTGTCACTCAAAATCGCTCGGCGGGCTTTCGTCCAGGGCGCCGCGGCCAACAGTAGAGGCCACCAGGGTAGGAAATCGGTGAGCATGCTCTTCAAGTAATACCAGGGCGGGCGGTAATGATGCCATGGATTGACAAAACGGACCAGGGTTTGTTTGAAGAGCAGGTTGTAGAGATAATCCCATTGGTCCCTCAGCCATACTTCCACCGCCAGGCCCGATAACCATACCAACGGCGGCAACAGGCTCCACAGCATGGCTTGCCACGGGTATTGCCGCCAGGTTCGTTTCCCGGTGAAAAGGGCATAGACGGCCATGGCGCCCATGGGAATGACCATCGCCACGGGTCCCTTGGCCAGAATGCCCAAGCCCATGAGAATGCCCATGGTGCGGACCCGGCGACGCCCGCCGGTCATGGCCTCGAAACCCAGGATGGAGGCCCAGGTGGTGAACAAACAGAGCAACATGTCGATCTGGGCCATATGCGCTTGAAAGAAGAAACGGAAGACCGAGATCAAGACCAGCGGGGCCATCAGGGCCAGGGCGGTCCTGCGGCCGCTCCAGCGCGCCAGCAATAACAGCACGCCCAAGGCGGCAAGGGCAGAGGGCAAGCGGGAACTGAACGGAGTGACCTCACCCCCTGTCAGATAGGAAAAGCCGGCAATGCTCCAAAAGAAAAGCGGCGGCTTGTCGGGGTAGGGCCGCTCGTTGCGGTGGGGCAGCAGCCAATTCCCGTTTTCCATCATTTCTCGGGCCACCAGGCCGAACCGTGGTTCATCCGGGGCGGACAGATCATAGCCGCCCAAACCTACAAAGAGGAACCAGGCAATCACCAGCCAACCGGCGACGATTGTGCGGTTCCCGGGATTATCGGGATTCATCGAGAGGCAGCCTTCCTATGGATCAACATGATATTCCGACCGTAATTGGCAATGCCGATGGTCTGCCCCATCATGAAGACGGGGTCGTGCCGATGAACGGCATAGATCATAATCAAAACGCCGCCTGCCAGACTGATGTACCAAAAAGCAAGGGGCACATGACTCTCCTTGCGTTTTTCAGAGGCAATCCATTGCACGACCCATCGTGAAAAGAATAATGCTTGACCCGCAAAACCCAGGAGGGCCCAGGGGCTTTCCAAAATCACCAGGAAACTGGCGTACCATTCCTGCATGCCGCTCATCTCCTTGTCGGTTCGGGCCGACGGTCACCGAGCCTGTTCAAGTAGTGCCGGGAGACTGCTCAACCATGGGATTGGCGACGACCCGTCTCCGCGAAGCCTGTTCACCGGGTGCATCCTTCAGGGGGACGATCTCATAGCGTAATCCGCGTGTTTTCATCCAACGAACCGCGAGCAGGTCTTTGAAAGACTTGAACAACCGATTCCAAACACCGTATTTCGATTCCCCGGCAAAGCGAGGATGGTGGCTTACGGGAACTTCAACAATGCGAAAGCCTTCCATTTTAACCAGAGTGGGCAGGAAGCGATGCATGCCCTCGAACAGGCGGATATTTTGGAAGCATTCCGCCCGGAACAACTTCAGACTGCAACCGGTATCGGTAATGTTGTCACCTGACAGGCGATTGCGAACCCAATTGGCCAGTCGGGAAGAAATGCGTCGAATAAAGTTGTCGCGGCGCTTGACCCGAACGCCGCAGACCGCGCCGATATCGTCGGAAAGGTGCTCCAGCAGCAGGGGAATATCGGCGGGATCGTTTTGCAGATCTGCATCCATGGTCACCAACAGCCGGCCCTTCGCGTTGCGAATACCCGCGTCGAAGGCGGCCGTCTGGCCCTGGTTGCATTTGAAGTGGAGCGGTCGGAAGCGAGGATCGTCAGAGGCGATGGACTCCAAAATGATACCGGAATCGTCCACGGAGCCGTCGTTGACACACATGGCTTCCCAGGTGGTGTCTCCCAGTTTCCCCATTGCCTCTCGAATTTTCTCCGCCAACCTATGCAAGTTATCCCTTTCATTATAGATAGGGAGAATAATACTGATATCCATTGACTCAACCCAACCCGTGATAGGGTATGTACCGGCTTCTGGCACCCGAAGAGTATAGCACTTTCCGGCCAGGGGCCGTTTAGAATCACCAGTTTCAAACGTTACCAATAAATAAACTGAATATTTCGTTGGCAAGCAAGCGGCCGCGCGCACTCAATCGAAGTCTTCCCCCTCCTATCACTAACAGATTCCGATAGGGCTCGTGTGACAGTAGGGCAACCTCTTCCACGGTCAGCAGGTCCGTTTCCACCCCGGCGGACAGTCTCAAGCCCTGGATAATCCGCTCCTGGCGCAATCTTTCCGCCGTCCAGTGCTCTTCCGAAATCACCCCGCGTCCCTGTTCTTCAACCAGTCGGCAGTAATCGGCCAGGCGAGGATGGTTTGCAGTGGCCGTCGCCCCTACCTGACCGTGCGCGGCGGGACCGATACCCAGGTAATCGCCGCGCTGCCAATAGACCAGGTTGTGACGGCAGGCGAAACCCGGCTTGCAGAAATTGCTGATTTCATAGTGCTCGAAACCCGCCGCGCCCAGCCTCTCGCAAACCATGTCGTAGAAATCGGCCTGGGTGTCCTCGTCGGGACGCGGCGCTTCAGTCAACTTGTCCAACGGTGTGGGCAGATCGGTTTCCAGCATGTAAAGGGCCACGTGCTGCGGGGCGATCGCTTGAATCAGGTCCAGGTCGCGACGTAGGGTCGCCGTGGTTTGAAAGGGCAGGCCCAGAATCAGGTCCAGCGAGACTCCCTTGGAGAAACGAGGCGCCGATTTCAATACGGCCATGGCGCGGGCGCCGTCGTGCGGCCGTTTGATCGCCTCCAGACTCGCATCGTGAAAGGTCTGCACACCGAAGGAAACCCGGTTCACGCCCATATCCCGGAGAGCCTGAAGGAAAACCGGGTCACCGTCCTCGGGATTCACCTCGACCGATATTTCACAATCGCCGGTTAAGTTGAACGCCCTCCTCACGGCCGTCATCAGACCGCCCAGATGCGTGGCTCCCAAACGAGAAGGCGTGCCGCCGCCGAAAAAGACGGAACTCACCGGTCGGCGGCCGTAACGGCCCGCGTAGGTTTGCAACTCTCGGGTCACCGCCTGCAAATACCGCCGGATAAAGGGCGCCCGATCGGTCCGGGGATGAAAGACCTTGATGTCGAAATGACAGTAGGCGCAACGCTGCCCGCAAAAGGGGACGTGAATATAAACAGCCAGGGGTTCAGACAATCCAACCTCCATCGTACCCATGAAAGTTCACGTCTGCCAATATGCTAGCAGGAATACCACCGATGTGGTAAAGTGCAGGATGAAAGGGCCCGATATTTCCTTTTGGAAAGAAATGGGTTATGTTGGTCGCACAACAGCGCCGCTAGAGCGGGGCGGCCACGACCGGAGGATTGAAATGACCGAGGTTTTGAATGTTTACTGGGAATACGAACTGTTTGTAGACGGTCGGTGGGAAGTGGCCAGCGCCTCCGGGCAGAACCCGCACCAATACGGTAGCCGCGAAGAGTTGATGAACATTTTGAAGATCATCCACCCGGGCGAAAAGGTCCGCCTGCTGCGCATCGAAGAGGTCGTGATTCCACGAGAAGACTGACCGCCGTATGCCCGGGATCGGTCTCGTAGGCCCCACAATTGAAGAAATCGTTGATTTCGGCGGAAATTTTCTCATGAACCTCTTCATAAGATGATTTCCCTCTATTTACTCTACACCCCCATAGAAACCTTTGATACCACGAGTCAGGCTTTCTCTTGGAATCGACAAACGACTTTGACGGGTTCCTGCCCTGCCGTTTCCGACTGGTTCTGGTGGTTGACATGAATCCCAAGAATCACCTAAGATAGGCGGTGTCCTTAGCATTCTTAAACGGCAAAGAAAAACGGGAGCCCCGCCATGAAATATATCCTTCCAGCTTTGCTTCTCTTATTGATCGTGGGTTGCGGCCCGCGAAAGTCCGCCAATGTTCATGTCCTCAGCCTTCCGGAGACCAACCAGGGCCGAGCTTTACCCCTGCACGTGATCCCCGTGGATGACAGCCTGCGCACCCGGTTGGAGGTGATGAGCGCCGAGGATTGGTTCCTCAGCGACGATGTCAAAACTCTTTCCGGTATCCAGAAGAAGGTGATTCGCGGCGCCCAGAACGAAGTCATGAGAGTTGAGCGCGCCAACAACAAAAACGATTTTCTGGTCGTGGTCGATTTTGCCGAAGTGGAAGGGTCCGCATCGCAAAAGTTGATCATCGGCGATCGCTATTACAAGGCCAAAGATATCTATGTGCTGGTGAGCCGCGACCATATCAGAATCATCACCAAAAAAGAATACGAAGACCTCAAACGCTGAGGGAGCCGCATGGCCGCAAAAAATATCGCCTGGACAGAGGGCCAGTTCATTCACCCTCATCACTTTCAACAGGGTTTCCTGGAGATGCAGGAGCAGGTTGAGTCGCTGATCGGCGACTTTCTACCTCATGCCTACGGCATCGCGCATCTGGATTTCTCCGAAAGCGACTGTGAGAACGAAACCTTTCTCATCAACCAGATCGACTGTCGCTTTCCCTCGGGCGCCCGTTTGACCTATCCCGGCAATGCACAGATTGCCTCCAGGGAATTCGGCGAGCAGCTCAACCAACAAAAGGGTTATCTGATCGTCTATCTGGGTTTGCCGAAGCTGCATACCGAGGAAGCGAACTGCAAACGTTACAACAAGGAGGCGCGGGGCGGTCATCGTTATCGCTATATTTCCCGTGCTGAATCCGTTTACGATATGGCCGAGGGCGGTACGCCCCGTGAAATCGAAATCCAGCAATACAATGCCAAAATCCTTTTCGAGAGCGAGTCTACCTTCGGTTACGAGGTCATTCCCATTGCGGCCGTTTCTCGTTCCGGCCAGTTCGGCGCTGTTCCCAAACCGGACCGGGACTTCATCCCACCCTGCATAAAGGTAGACGCCTCGCCCATGCTTTTGCGTATCATGCGCGAACTGGGTAATCGGCTGGACTCCAAGAATCGGGCGTTGCGCGAATATTGGAAGACCAAAACCGCGGCACGATCAGCCAAGGCTATCGACGGCTTCAAAATCCAGTCGGTAGCCGTTGCGGCCAACAGCTTTTCCCAGTTGGCAAGTACGCGCCGCCTGCATCCGTTTGTCCTCTATACCCGGATTGCCGAGATCATCGGTATGTTGTCCTTGGAGACCGATCGGGACGACCTGGTAGAAGTGCCCCAATACGATCACGATGCCTTGGGCAAGTGCTTTAAAAAGGCCCACGCCAATCTGGACGCCATCCTGGCTCTGCTGGAAGATAAAGACCACGAATCGCGGGTTTTCGAACTTTCGGGCGATATGTTGGTCTGCGATATGGAAAAAGACTGGTTCCAGGAGCGCTACGACGCCTATATCTGCTTTGAAACCGAGATGCATGAGGAGGATGTCAAAACCAGGGTTCTGGGCCTGAAGGTTGCCTCGGAAAACGTCATTCCCATCCTCAATAAGCGCCGTATTCGCGGTATGGATCTCGGCGACCCCGCTCGTTATATTCCCAATCTGCCTCCCAAACCCAATCATCATTATTTTAAATTGCCCAGGGACAGAACCTATTATCCCAAGTTAGTGGAACACCCCATCCTGGCTATTTGGGGCGAGCATGGCTTTGCCGATTTGGTGACCCTGTACCTGGTCGAACGCGACACTTAAGGATATCCGCATGGAGCTCAAAGAATTGACG
>JAAUYB010139007.1_pt1 | contig 35120 bp, 27 predicted proteins | sample 7278071 | NCBI WGS metagenome assembly JAAUYB01 (sample SAMN14350121, study PRJNA611818) | marine sediment metagenome | isolation source: surface marine sediment (1.8m) | place: French Polynesia: Moorea | collected 2018-08 | reverse complement strand
CATCACCCAGTAAAGCACCGACGGCCGGTGGGCGACGTATTTGGACAGATCCGCCTTGAAGAGGATGTTCATCGACCCGCCGACGCCCATCTGCCCCTCAAACGGCAGGTTCTCATGCTCGGCCACCAGCGAATTGCCGCCATCAGCGCCAACCAGGTATTTGGACCGCACGGTGAATTCCTTGCCCGAGAGGCGATCAAGACAGGTGGTCGTCACGCCGTCGGCATCCTGTTCATGCCGCAGGTATTCGACGGACATCCGCGCTTGGGTCCCGCGGCGACAGGCGGTGCCGAAGAGGATCGGCTCCATAAACGTTTGCGGCAGGTCGATCATCAGGCAGGGCGAGGCCAGTTGATGTTCAGCGCGGGAAAGCGGGTGTTTGCCCCAGCTTTTCATCCGGCCGATTTCTTCGCCCGCCAGGCTTTCGCAAAAGACGTTCTCACCCATCAGATCCTGGTGCGCGCCGTGCATATAGGCTTCGGCTTCGACCTCATGGCCCAAATCGCGCAGCACCTCCATGCAACGCTGGTTGGTGATATGCGCGCGCGGCGTGTTGGCCAGCCAGCGATAGCGGTTCACCGCCATGTTCTCGACGCCGTAGCTCGACAAGAGCGCCGCTGTCGCCGACCCTGCCGGTCCGGTTCCGATGATCATGACGTCTGTTGTGAATTCGGCCATGGTTTAGACCTCCCGTTTTGTGTTGGAACCGCCGACAAGACGGCGACGAATTGGAAAGAGTTGCAGCCCGGTGCGTTCAGAGATCAGCCCCCAAAGACCGCGCGGCGCAAAGAGCATGACGCTGATGCCAATGAGGCCAAGCACCATCAGGTACCAGCTGCCGTAATCCGCCAGCAGGCTTTGCAGCACGAAAAAGACCAGCACGCCAAGGATCGGGCCTTCGATTGTGCCGATCCCACCGATCACGACGATAAAGATGACGTAAGCCGTCCAGTCGGTGACGCTGAAAGCGGCATCGGGCGAAATCCGCGCCTTTTGCAGATAGATCAGCCCACCGGCGAGCCCGGTTCCAAAGGCCGATGTCAGAAACACCACCCATTTCATGCGGCTTGCGTCGACCCCAACGGACTTGGCGGCCTCGGTGTTGTCGCGGACCGCTGCCAGGGCGAGACCGCGTTTGGTGCGCAAGAGCCAGTAGACGCCGGCAATGGTGATGACGGCGAGTGTCAAGGCCAGCCAGTAAGACAGGATGTCCCGCGCGGCACTGGCGCGCACGTCAAAAAGCGCACGGATGCCATCGACAAAGGCCAGCTCGCGCAGCGCATCACGCGGCAGCGACGTGCCGGTGCCGCCACCCACGCCGCGCCATTGCGCGACCGACAGGCGCGCAATCTCGGCAATCACCCAGGTACCGATGGCAAAGTACGCCCCCTGCAGGCGGAACGCGAAAAAAGCGGTGGGGATGGCCAGCAACAGGGCGGCCACCCCTCCCAACAGGATCGACAGGATCGGATCGGCGCCGCCCAGGATGACCGCGCCATAGAGCGCGTAGGCGCCGATGCCGACAAAGGCCTGCTGCCCCACCGATACCAGCCCGCCATAGCCCGCCAGCAGGTTCCAGTACTGCGCCAAAGTCAGCATCGTCAGGATGAAGAACAGATCCTGGATCATCCCGCGCGAGGCATAGGCCGGCGCCGCAAAGAGTGCCACGATCAGGACCGCGGCGGCGATCAGCGTGGCAGTCGAGGCCGGCGTGCGAAGAGTGACGGAATAGGCGGTAGCCATGCTCAATTCCCCCTCGGAAACAGGCCACGCGGGCGGATCAAGAGAACGACCAGAAAGGCAACATGGCCGGCGAGGATCTGCCATTCGGGGTTAATCGCGGCACCAACGGTCTGCGCGACACCGATGATCACACCGCCCAGTAGCGTGCCCCAAAGGCTGCCAAGCCCACCGATGATGACCGCCTCAAAGGCGTAGATCAGGCGCGCAGGACCAATGGAGGGATCGAAATTCGCCCGCACACCCAGATAGAGCGCGGCGATGGCAGCCACGACCATGGCAAGGCCGGTCGCCGTGGCAAAGACCCGTTCCGGTTTGATGCCCATCAGGCTCGCGGTCACCGCATCGTCCGACGTCGCGCGGAACGCGCGCCCGATGGCGGTGCGATAAAAGATGTGGTTCAGCACGACGATCACCAGAATGGCCGAGCCAAAGGTCAACAGCGGCAGAACCCCCATGCTGATCGGCCCGACACTGATCGAGGCGGTCTCAAGCGCCCCGGCCGAGATGCGCTGACTGTCCGCCGAAAACCCTTCGAGCAAGCCGTTCTGGATCACAACCGACAACCCGAAAGTCACCAGAAGCGGCGGCAGGATGTCTTCGCCCAGCGTGCGGTTCAGGACCAGCTTTTGCAGCGCCCAGCCCAGTGCGAACATCAGTGGCGCGGCGATGAGGATGGCGAAGAACGGATTCAATCCCAGCACCGTGACGCTGATTAGGATAATATAGGCCCCGAGGATAATCAGATCGCCATGGGCCAGGTTGACCAGACGCATGATTCCGAAAACCAGGCTGAGACCAGCGGCGAACAGGGCGTAAAGCCCGCCCAGCAGAATGCCTTGGATGATGGTGTCGATCCAGATCATGCAACAGCTCCGAAATAGGCGGCGTGGATGTCATCGCGGCTGATCTCGGATGGGCGGCCTTCCAGCGTGACCCGGCCCTCCATCATGCAATAGACCCGGTCCGCCACAGCGAGGGCCTGGCCGATATCCTGCTCGACCACGATCACGCTGGCGCCACTTTCCTTGATCTTGGGCAGGGCGGCGTAGATGTCTTTGATCACCACGGGGGCAAGGCCCAGGCTGATCTCGTCACAAAGCAGCACATAGGGGTTCGACATCAGCGCGCGGCCGATGGCGACCATCTGTTGCTGCCCACCGGAAAGCGCCGTGCCGGGGTTGTGCCGCCGTTCGCGCAGGATCGGGAACAGCTCATAAATCGTCTCAAGCGTCCAATAGCCAGCGCCGTCATGGCCGGCGGCCAGCTCCATCGGGTCCGGCGCACCGGTGAAGCGCGACAGAAAGCTGTCGATCCGGTCACCCAGATCGCGCCCACCCTTGTGCTGCCCGCCGATGATCAGGTTTTCCTCGACACTAAGCGAGGGAAAAAGCTTGCGCCCCTCCGGCACCATGGCGATGCCGCGCTTCATGATGGTGTCGGCGGGCAGATGGCCGATGGGGGTTTCATTATGCAGGATCTGCTCGGGCGCGTTGCGCAAGACCCCGGTTATCGACCGCATCAGCGTAGTCTTGCCCGCGCCGTTTGCGCCAATGATGGCGACGGTCTCACCCTGCTCCAGATGGATGTCGACGCCGAAGAGCGCCTGGAAATCCCCGTAATGCGCGGTCAATCCTTTGGTTTCCAGCAAAGCCATCAGACGTCGATCCCCAGATAGATTTCCTTGACCTCACGGCTTTCCATGATCTCACCCGGATCGCCGATCCCGATGACACGACCGAAATCCAGCACCAGCAGCCGCTCCACCACGCTGGTCAGGGCATGCAGAACATGTTCGATCCAGATGATCGTCACACCTTCGGCATGGATGTCCTTGATGGTCTGGATCAGCGATTTGCATTCCGCGTCGGTCAGCCCACCCGCGATCTCGTCCAGCAGCAAGAGCTTTGGCTCCGTCGCCATCGCCCGCGCCAGTTCCAGCCGCTTGCGCTCCAGCAGCGACAGCGACCCGGCAGGCGCGTTTGCCTTTGGCATCAACCCGGTACGCTCCAGCACATCAGCGCAGTCACCCGTCACCTCGGCCTCGGAGGCTCGCCGCCCGTGCGTGGCGGCGACCAGCAGGTTCTCGAACACCGTGAGTTTTTCAAACGGCTGCGGGATTTGGAAGGACCGCCCTACCCCGTCGAGGCAACGCCGCATCGGCGGCACGCGGGTGACGTCCTGGCCGTCGAACCGGATGCTGCCCGCATCCGACATCAGATTGCCGGTGATCAGGTTGAACAACGTAGACTTGCCAGCCCCATTGGGCCCGATGATCCCAAGCGCCTGGCCCTCGGGGACGTCAAAGCTGACGCCATCGGTCACTTTCAGTGATCCAAAGCTCTTTGACACGTTTTGAAGGCTCAGCATGGTCATTGGGTGTCCCCGCCCCGGGCTTGACCCGGGGCCTCATCCTTGTTCTCGACACCCCAGGTCGGACCCGGAGCGCGCCATCTGTCAGGTGTCAGGTGATGGGTTCCATCACACCGCCGGTGGGCACGTCCGGTGCGGTCTGATTATCGACAATCACCAGGTCATAGCCGCCGCCATCCTTCAACCGCCATTGCCCGCCGACCAGCGGCGTTTTGGCGACGTTCTTCGCGGCAAAGGGTGGCAGACCGGCGCCATTCCAGGCCAGAGGTCCGACGATGGTGTTGAGATTTGTGGCCGCGATCGCCTCGGACACTTCATCGGGGTCGCTGCTGTCGCTGACCCGGCCCATGGCATCCGCCGCCACCTCGAACAAGGCGTGGACAAACCCGATCGGCTGGGTCCAGGAACGGCCCGTCGCCGTGGTGAACCCCGCCGCCAGATCCCCCGCGCTCATCCCGTTCAGCGAGGACGAAAACGGATGGGTTGGCGACCACCAGACCTCGGACGACAGGTTGTGACCGGTGTCGCCGAGCGCCTCGACGGCCTGCGGGAACAAGATGGCCTTGCCGATCGAGGCTGCCTTGGGCGTGAATCCCTGCTGCTTGGCCTGCGTCCAGAACGTGGTGAAATCCGGCGGGATGACCACGCCGGTGACAATCTCGACGCTCGCCGATTTGAACGCGTTGATCTGGGCCGAGAAATCGTCGGTCAGGTTCTGATAGCGGCCCGGATCGGTCAGGGTATACCCTTGCGCGTCCAGCACTGGGGGGAAGCCGACATTGGGATCACCCCAGGCATTGCCGTCGCCGTCATTGGGAAAGAGACCACCGACCGATTTGTTGGTATCCAGCTGCGCCCACATGTTGGTGAAGACAGCGATCACGTCCTCCAGCCCCCAGAAGAAGTGATAAGCGTAGTTGAAGGGCTGCCAGCTTGCGGGGTCGCCAGGGTTGCCCTGCTGGCCGATGAACCACGGCTGCCAGGGCGCGACGGTCGAAATGCAAGGGATCTCCTCGTTTTCGCAGGTGGTTGTCACCGGGTTGGTGGTCTCGGGCGTCGACGCCACCAGCATCAGATCGATCTCATCATCGACGATCAGCTCCTGCGCCACTTCCGCGGCCCGGTTGGGATTGGATTGGCTGTCTTTGACGATCACCTCAAAGTTAGCGCCGGCCTCGGTGCCCGCAAAGCCGTCAAGGATGAACTGGTCGGCCTCGGCAAAAGCGGCCAGCGGGCCCGATTGCGGGGTCACATAGCCGATCCTGATCTTTGCCCCCTGCGCGATGGCCGGGGCCGCCAAGCCACCTGCGGCAAGTGCGACGCCAGACGCGGCGGTCGACTGGAGCAGTTTCCTGCGTGTGATCATGTGAAATCCTCCCAATTTCCGTGTTTTAGTGTTTTGGCGCCTGTCCGTGGAACGCCGCGTCCAGAAGCGCGCGAATGCCATCGCGCGTCACCGGCGCCGGGTTCCAATAGGCGTTTTGCGTGGCCAGATCGGCAGCGCGATCCAGGTCTGCCTCCCGCAGACCCAAATCAGCCAGCCGGGTGGGCGCGCCCATCTTTTCGGAGAACGCATGCAGGGCCTGGCCCGCGCTCTCACCGCCGAAAATCTCTGCCACCGGGGCCAGAAGATCCGGCACGGCACCCGCGTTGAAGCCAATGGCATGGGGCAGAATGATCGCGTGGGTTTCGGCATGCGGCAGGTCAAAACTGCCGCCCAGCGTGTGGCACAGCTTGTGATGCAGCGCCATGCCCACCTGCCCCAGAACGGTGCCGCAGAGCCACGCGCCATAAAGTGTCTCGCCCCGAGCATCCAAATCGCCCGGATTCTCAACAACACGCGGCAGCGCCTCGGCAAAGGCGCGCATCCCTTCGACGGCCAGGGCGCTCGACAGCGGGTTGCGGTCTTGCGCGTAAAGCCCCTCTGCCGCGTGCGCGATGGCATTGAGCGCGCTGGTGACCGTCATTGGCACCGGCAGGCTTGCCACCAGTTCGGCATCGTAGAGGATCACCTCCGGCTGGACCTTCGGATCCTTCAGCGTGGTCTTCCGCCCGCGCTCCGTCTGGCCCAGGATCGGCGTTGCCTCGGACCCGGCATAGGTCGTGGGTACAACGATCTGTGGCAGGTCGGTGCGATAGGCGATGGCCTTGGCCAACCCTGTGGTCGAGCCGCCACCGACAGCCACAAGACAATCAGCGCCAATCTCCTCAACCTGCGCAATCGCCTCTTCGGTCACCGCAACAGGCGTGTGCATCGTGGCGCCGGTAAAGACGCCGGCGGCGCGCTCACCCACATCCTTGGCAAAGGCCAGCGCAGTCTCGGCCTGCTGCGGTGTTGACAGGATCAGCGCGCGCTGCCCACCGATCCGCGCGATTTCCGCGCCGACCTGATGCCGGACGCCCGGACCAAAGCTGACCCGCACCGCGGCGCTTTGGGCGACAAACTCGCGCTGAAAGAAGGACATCGATGCTCCCCACCATGACGTTGCGTGCATCGATAGCAGAGATGAATTTCGAATTTGATCGAATTACAGGGCATCTATATAACATCATGTTATGAAAATAGACCCAAGACACCTCGAAATCCTGGCGGCCATCGTCGACAATGGCGGTTTGACCGAAGGCGCCGAGGCACTTGGCAAGTCGCAGCCTTCGATCTCTCGCACCTTGTCGCAACTTGAAAGCCGCATCGGCGCGCCCTTGTTCCACCCCGGGCGGCGCCCACTCAAGGCGACCGAGCTGGGCTTGTCCCTCGCCGCGCAAGGCCGCAGCGTCTTAGAGGCAACCCGCGTGGCCGGCCAGATCGTGGACCGGTACCGCACCGGGCATACCGGGCTTGTCCGCGTTGCGGGAACGCCGGTGTTCATGGACGGCGTGGTCGCTGGCATTATCGCCAGGTTTCAGCAGCACATGCCGGACGTGCTGGTGGAACAAAGCTATGGTTATGCCGACGCCCTGATCGACCGTTTGCGCAACGCGACGCTGGATCTGGCGATTATCCCGCTCCAGCAAGGGCAAGTGCCGGACGACCTGCGGTTTCAGCCCATTTTGCCGGGGTTAAACGTAATCGCCTGTCGAAACGGACACCCGCTTTTGCGGCGCAAATCGATCACCCTGTCGGACATTTCGCAATACTCCTGGATCGCCCCACCAACCAACAGCCCGCTCTACCGCGACCTTCAAAGGGCCCTCGCCAAGATCGGAGCGAAGGATTTCCGCATCAACTTTTCCGGCGGATCGCTGGCGTCTGTTGTCAGCATCCTCGCCGGCTCCGACAGCCTGACCGTGCTGCCCTATTCGGTGGTCTTCGAGATGAAAAACCAAAACCAGATCTCGGCCCTGACACTGGAAATCGGCCACCCTGACCGGATGTTGGGCGTGTTGTCGAAGGAAACGCCAGACAAGAACCCAGCGGGTGAGCGCTTCAAGTCCTTTGTCATCTCACAATTCGAAAGCCTATCGCGGAGGATCAATCAACATAGGCAAGAGCAACTCTGGCGGTAGTCACGTGCACCCACCGTAAGTGGCCAAATCTCGAATCCTCCCCGAAAAATGCTGGTATGGCTCTTCCATCTTTTTTATTGGTTTTTTGATGGGTCCAGTTTCCGGAAGCGACAAAGCGCGGAACGCCGACCCACTAGTTGCCGAATGCAAAGGGTTCCAGTTTGATCTTGGTGGGGCCACGACTCTGTTGATTGGCAACGTCTCAAACACCTCATGGCGCCAGTAAAATGAACCATTAAGTTTCTCTTGGAAACAACTTCATGACCATCATACGACCGGTTCGAAATGTGACGATCGCCCTTTGGCAACGCTGTGAACACGGCATCGGCCATGGTTTTTCACTCTTTGAGAAGCCGATACTTGAAGTACTCGTCATCGACCCGGATTTCTGCTCAGATGGCCAGCCAAATCTCGCCATCCCCTTGCAGTGCGCAATATCGAACCAGGATGGGCTGGCCTTTTTCGTGGCAAGGTTGCGAAAGGTGCAACATGGGCATTGGCGGTTTTTGAGTGGGTCGCAGAACCGGAGGTTCGGACTGAGTGGGTTGCTCAAAAACTGCCCGTTACAGCGCTGCAAATCCATGCGGAACGATTGCGATTGCCCCAGGCCAAAGTCCTTGGCGCAACTGATTGGAACTTGTCAGAGAGATTGCCTCGTTCATGCGATCCACGGGCGGTTTATCTTTTACTCGTACTTCAGGCGTTCACGATATAGCTTGCTTTCGAGACTTGGTCAGACACCGCCAAAAACCTCGCCGCCCTACACAGCAACAGGTAAACTTGATCGCAGGCGGGCGAGCATCGCGGTGCGTCGCGACGAGCTTTGGTTCCTTTGTCGCGAAGCAAATCTGCGAGTGCGCCTAAAGAGCATTGCAATGCATGGTTTTGGCGAAAATGCTAAGTCTTCTTGCCAACTGAAATGGACGGGCATTGACCCACCAAATCAACGATCAGCCGCAGCAGTGCAACTGAAAACGTGCTCCGTTGTGCCAGGCGCTTTGTGTCGCGTGCTTTCAGCAGGCGGATTGGCCGCAAGCATAAGCTTTCAAAGAAAAAGCTGGCCACAAGGTGGTGCCCGTCTTTAAGGTTAAACATCCGGATTGCATGCCGGGTCAGCCGGGCAAGGCAATCCGTTCCGAAGTGGTGGTATCACTCAAGGGGGGAGGATGAACCATGTCTGACGACGCATCGAATGCCGAAGAAGCGCTTGTGAATGCGCGGGCGAAAACTGCAGAGACGGTTGCGTTAAGCCGCGAAGAAATCCGGCAAGAGACCGCGAAGATCGGGTTGGACGCGGTCAAGCGACATCGCGCCGAGACACCCTCCCACCTGGAGCCGCATGGCAATCCCACGACTCAGACCGTGTATTACCGTTCGGTGAAAATCACCGATATCGATTTCGATGAAGACGGGCTTGAGCCGATCACCCATGGCATCGATCTGGGGCTGCAAACGCCCGAAGGATACGAACGCCCTGCCGTGGGGGTGCGCATCACAACCGAACAGACCTGGCAGCCCATGGGCATTGCGCTGGGCCAGCTGTTGCACAGTATCGCGCTTGCACCCGGCGAGGTGACGAAAGTCGCCGTGCTGGATTGGCAACGCCGCGCGGCAGGCCGGGCGTCAGAAAGCACAAGCCAAGACGAAGCGCTGCGCGCGGAAAACCAACAGGATACAGCCCATAGCGACGTGACCTCGTCGGTTGCGCATGAAACGCAACACGGCAGTTCGAACGTGAATACAAACGGCGCCAGTTCGCAGTCGGGGACGTCCAATACCAGTATCCTGGGCGGGTTTTTCGGCGGTGGCGGTGGCGGCGGCATCCTCGGAAGCATGCTGGGCGGCGGCGGAGGCCTTTTTGGTGGCGGGCTTGGTGCCATCGGCAGCATGTTTGGCGGTGGTGGCGGCGGCGGGTTGCTTGGTGGCATCGGGAGCTTGTTTGGCGGTGGCGGCAGCAAACCATCCTCGATCGGCAGCTCAAGCAACTCGGGCGTGTCGACAAGCGTCAGCCGGACATCGGGCGAAAAGGACGTGTCGCTGTCTGAGACCGATTGGATTCACAGCTTAACGTCACAAGCGGCGTCCTCCAGCCGCAGCCGTCGCGCCGCCTCGATTCAAGAGACGTCGCAGGACGAAAACGAAACCGCATCGTCCCGGGTTCTGGCCAACTACAACCACATGCACACGCTGAATGTGATGTATTACGACGTTGTGCAGAAATACCATGTGCGCACCAGGGTCAAATCCTACGAACGGCTGCTGTTCATTCCGTTCAAGCCGCTGACATTCGACGCGCATCTGGTCGATCAATACGCACTGGAATTGCTGGCCGCGGCGCTTCATCGGGCCGAAGTGCATTGGGCGGAAACCATTCTTCGGCGGAACGCGTCCGAAAATGTCGGGCCTGGCCTGTCCCCACCGGACATCGACGGGTTGTGCGGGCATCTCAACATCAACACGCTCTATTACAGCTCCGTCATCTGGATGAACATGAACTCGCTGCAGCTCAGCCGGGCGCTGCGCTACTACAGCTATGAAGGGAGATCGGTTGCGGCCAGCGTGGATTTGCGCCCGGTGGCCATCACCGGGAATTACCTGGGCTTTGTCTGGCCGTTTGCACCGGGTGACAGCGCCCCGACCCCGCAACGCGTCTACACATTTACCGAAGACGATCGCCAGCGGCCTGCGGCGGGAACCCTGATGGACGTGAGCCTGCTAAACCCGCGGTACCGGCTAGGGGATGTTCTGGTCAGCGTGACCACCGTCGATCAGGTGACGACGACCTTGAACATGGGGCCCGCGAACCGGGACGCGAATGAAAGCTTTGTTATCCCGATGCAAGACATCGCGATGATCCAAATCGATATCACGGCCATCAGCCCGGTCAAATTCGGTGCGGGGCATCCCCCCGCCTTCACGATCATGGCGTACTTGGGGCTGCAGAAAAATGACGGGCGGGTGGCCATCCCGACGCTTTTGACGATGTTGCCTGATCCCGATCCCAATGACCCGGCGCGTCAAACGTTCTCGGCCTCGGCCCAGCTGCTGACGGGCAAAACGATCTACGGCCCGCCCCCGGATGAGGCGGAAGAAGAATGGTACGGTCAGTTCAATGACCATGCGGTCACCGAAGGCGAAATTGACCTGCCAACTGGTGGTGTTTTTGCCGAAGGTGTGTTGGGCAGCGCCACAGCGGCCGAAAAGCTCGACATGTCGCGGTTCTGGAATTGGCAGGATTCGCCGATTCCGATTTTGCCGCCCGACATCAACCCGGTCGACGTGGCGTCCCGCTATCAGAACGCGGCCGCCGCGACGCATGGGCTGGAAACGAGTGCTGCAGCGTTGCAGCAATTGGGGCCGGTGCCGATGCTGCAGGGGCTGCTTGCGGCCAGCGACGTGATGAAATCCAACCTGTTCCGCGACATGAGCGGCGCCAAAGAAGCCGCGCAAAACGCCGCGGCGGCGCTGGGCGAGGCCGGCAAGAACGCCGACAGCGCCTCCAAGACAGCGATGGAGGGCCAAATGGCCGCCATGCAGAACGCCGCTGACCTGATCGGCAAGGCCATGGACACCATGACCTCGATCGAAGCCCCCGAAGCGACGGCGGCCAAAGGCCTGATGGGTGGCGACGGCGCACCGAAAGAGAGCCTGTCCGAGAAAGGGGCGGAGGCCAACCTCAAGGAGGTCAATGAAACAACCGAAAACGCCGAAAGCGCGGTAGAGAAAGAAATCATCCAGGACGCGATCAAGGGCATCGAATAACGCGCGCCGCAACTGCACCTGTGCAGAGAGCCAACATAGCCGGTATGCGTTGGTCGGCTTAAGGTCGCGCTGTGGGTGGATCGATGGAAGGGCCTTCACTTGCATCGGGTCGTGTGATTGTGTCCGGCTGGATCGAAAGGGGCTGCTCTTTCGGAACGTTTGCTGGTACCGCAGGACCAGTGTGACCGCGTGCACCACTGGTCGGTTTTGGCTGTTTCGTTGGCATCATGCCGAATTTTTCCGGGTTTACTACCAACGCCTCGATCAAACGTTGCAAGGGAATACTTGCCGATTGTTCTGCCGGTCCTGTTTCTACGCCGGCCTCCTGAGGACTGACATTCGCGACTCTGGTTGAACCGGTTGTTCCAACAGGGTCTTCTGTTAGGCCTTGCAGTTCAAAATCAGTCTGTGCATGCGGCTGCTCGAACCCCGACATGGTATCGACCAAGGGGACTCCAATCACTATAGGCATACCATCTAGGTCGTAAGCGATTTCGAAAGCAATTGGCTGATCAAGCTGGAACGTAAGATCATCTGCTTCGGTCAAGACGTCTTGATAGGTCTCCACGGCGTCTATCTGCGGACCGGCGACTTGAATTTCTTGATCTGTTCCTTGTTCTTCTGCATCGGTATCTATTTCGCCTGTATTCGCGTCATAGGTGGAAAGGCCTGCATCGCAACGGGGATGCGTACCCTCAGGCATTGCAAACGTCTGGTATCGAAGGCTGTGAAAGGCGCAGAAGCGCGGCCGGCGCTGTGCTATACCAGAAAAACGGACTTGCCGACGATACCTGAAGATTTGAATTACAGTCGCCTGTCCGCACACTACTGTTCATACGCACCGCCGCGCCGGCAATAGGACAGGCTTCTTTGATTTCGGGATCGCGATGTCGCCAGGCTGAAGTTTTGCCGCACACTTGGACCGTAGCCCCTTAAAGAGCGCACACAAGGAACTGAATTCATCCGCCGGGTTGGAGCGCACTCTGAGAAGGCTTTAGCAGAAAACGCTAAAGAATACTGCGAGGCCAAAGAGAGTTCCGTGATCAAAGAATTGCTCCTTTGATCGCAGCATCCGAGTGTGCAAAAAGCCCGCAGTGATCACGCAAACTTCTCCTGCGCGCTCCCCACTCACAAAGTACAGGTGATTACCCAAGACACGGATGGCGAAACTCTGGCTGAAGTGGCATACGCGCCTTGCGGGTCCTGCAGATCACGCCAGCTGCGGGATTCCTGCGAGGCGGACAACAAGCTCAAGACTATTGCGCGCATCCATCTTTTTTAGAAGGTTTGCGCGGTGCACTTCCACCGTGCGCGGCGAGATGTCGAGGCCGTGCGCAATCTCTTTGGTGGTCTGTCCTTCGACCATCATCTTGGCCACTTGCCGTTCGCGCATCGTAAGGTCCGTTGTCGGACGCTCATCAGACAGGTCGGCAAAGCTCCAAACGGCCTTGGCGAAAGGGGTGTCCGGAGTAAGTGATTGCCCCCTTACCCGGCACCAAAACAAGGCACCCGAGCGGCGGCGCATGATGCGTTCATCAGCGTAGCTGCCCGTCCTGGCCATCTGCGCGACGCCAAGGGCTCCGATCCGCTTAAATTCATCCGAAGTCGGATAGAGCTTGGACAGCGACACCCCTTGCAACGCCGTCATTTCATATCCGAACATGGCGGCAAAACGCGGATTGCAGAGCCGGATCACCCGCTCTTCGGAGTAGATCATTCCGATCGGTGCATGCTCAAAGGCGATTTTGGCAAGGTTATCCATCACACACAGTTACGTAGATTCCCGGAATTGGTGGCGTGGCGGATAAAATAGTATTCGAGGAATTGGAAAGGGAGGCAAGCATGGACGCACAAATCGTAGGTTGGGGGCATACGCCGTTTGGCGCGCTGGCTGACCTTTCGTTCGAGGATCTGATCCTCACAGCCGCAGGCGAGGCGATTGAACACGCAAAACTCGATCCCGCCGATATTGACGCCGTTTGGATCGGGCATTTCAACAACGGGCTTGTCCCCGATGCCTTCCCGGCGTCTCTGGCACTCGGACTCGACCCGGCCATGCGGTTCACCCCGGCGACGCGTGTGGAAAACGCCTGCGCATCCGGCTCGGCGGCCATCTATGCAGCGCGCGACGCGATCCGCGCGGGGCGGATCCGGACCGCGTTGGTTATCGGCGCTGAAAAGATGACAGGTCGCGACACACAAGCTGTGACAGAGGCTTTGGCCGGCGCGTCTTATCAGACCGAAGAGGCCGGCGTTTCGTTTCAGCAGATCTTCGCACGCTTCGCGCAAGCCTATTTCCAAGCGTTTGGTGACCAGTCCGAGGCGCTTGCACGGATCGCGGCCAAGAACCATGCGGCCGCACTCGACAACCCGCTGGCACATCTGCGCAAGGACCTCGGATTTGATACCTGCAACACTGTCTCGGACCGCAACCCAATGATCGCACCACCGCTGCGCATGACCGATTGCTCATTGATCAGCGATGGCGCAGCGGCGCTGGTGATGGTTGCAGACGACATGGCAGGTGAATTTGCACGCGCCGTCGGATTTCGGGCTGCCGTGCAGATGAACGACGTCATGCCCATGTCGCGCCGCGACCTAACCGAACTAACCTGCGCGCGGCACACCTTCGCCGCCGCATTTGCAGAGGCGGGAATCACGGTTGATGACCTGGATGTCGCCGAAGTGCACGATTGTTTCACCATCGCCGAATTGCTGATCTACGAAGCGATGGGCCTTGCTGAAAAAAGCAAAGGCGCGCTGCTTTTGTCAGAAGGTGCAACGGCCCGCGGCGGGCATTTGCCGGTGAACCTGTCTGGCGGCCTCAAGGCCAAAGGCCACCCTGTTGGCGCAACCGGCGTGTCGATGCATGTTCTCGCCGCTCGTCAGGTCACCGGGGCGGCCGAGGCTATGCAGGTCCCGGGCGCCGAACTGGCTGCGGTTTTCAATATGGGAGGTTCAGGCGTGGCCAACTACTGTTCGATCCTGGAGGCGGTGGCATGAACCCGGCAATCTGGCTTGAGCGCACGGCCAAACGGATGCCGGACGCACCTGCGCTGTTTTCGGGCGAAGCCTGCCTCGAGGATTACGCAACTTTTGCTCGTCGGGCCGCGGCTCTGGCTTCGGCTCTTGCGGCGCGGGGCATTGCGCCCGGCGATCGGATCGCCCTGTTCTGCCCCAATCGAACCGAATATCTTGAGGCGCTTTTCGGGATCTGGTGGTTGGGCGCGATCGCCGTTCCGATCAACGCAAAACTGCACGCAAAAGAGGCCGCGTGGATCATCGGCGATTCCGGCGCGCGGCTGGTTTTTGCCGATGACAAGTCCTGCCGCGCTCTGGCCGGAAATATTGAGAACAATGTCGCGTGCCTGTCAGTTGAGAGCGATGAATTCGCGGACATGTGCCATGGTCAGACGGCCGAGCCCCCGGCCCATATCGACCCGAATGATGTCATCTGGCTCTTCTACACATCAGGCACGACGGGGCGACCGAAAGGTGTGATGATCACCGCCGGCAACCTTGCATCGATGACGCTGAGCTACTTTGTGGATGTCGATGAGGTGCGCGCGGAAGATGCAATCCTTTATGCCGCGCCGATGAGTCATGGCGCCGGTATCTATAACTTCATGCACGTTCTGCGCGGGGCACGCCACGTTGTACCCGAAAGCGGCGGTTTCGATGCATCTGAAATTCTCGCCCTTGCGCCGCGGATCGGATCGGTCTCGATGTTCGCAGCGCCGACCATGGTGCGCCGCCTTGTCGACGAAGCCAAGGTGACGGGGCAAACCGGCGACGGGTTGCGCACGATCGTCTATGCCGGTGGCCCGATGTACGAAGCCGATATCCTCGACGCAGTCGAGACCATGGGGCCACGCTTTGTGCAGGTTTACGGGCAAGGGGAATGCCCGATGGGGATCACCGCGCTTCGAAGGCAGGATGTGGCCAATCGCGAACATCCGCGCTGGCGGGCCCGGCTGAACTCGGTCGGTTGCGCGCAATCCGAGGTCGCGGTTGCCATCCTCGATGCCGAAGGCCGCGAGGTGCCGCGCGGCACAGTGGGCGAGATCGCCGTTCGCGGGCGGACCGTGATGAAAGGCTATTGGCAGAAAGCCGAGGCCACCGCCAAAGCGATCCGCGACGGTTGGCTTTGGACCGGGGACATGGGGCACATGGACGAGGATGGCTATGTCACCATGCAGGACCGTTCAAAGGATATGATCATTTCCGGTGGGTCAAACATCTACCCGCGGGAGGTTGAGGAAGTTCTGCTGTCACATCCCGATGTGCGCGAAGTGGCGGTTGTCGGCCAAACTGACCCGGAATGGGGCGAGATCGTCGTGGCTTTTGTGGTGGCGCAGACTGGCAAAGATCTAGATGGCGCCGCGCTTGATGCACTGTGCCTGGAACGCATCGCGCGCTTCAAACGCCCCAAGGCCTATCGTTTCACCGACGCCTTGCCAAAGAACAATTACGGCAAGGTGCTGAAGACCGAATTGCGTTGCATTCTGAAGGCGGAGACAGGGAAATGAAACAACTGGACGGAAAAACCGCCCTTGTGACCGGATCAGTGCAAGGCATCGGATTGGCCATTGCCGAAGCTCTTGCCGGAGCAGGTGCGCGGATCGCCCTGCATGGGCTCACCACCCCGGACGAGGCACAATCCGCGGCAGACAGCCTGCGCCAAGCCGGCGCGCCCGAGGTCCGGTTCTTCGATTCCGATATGCGCGACGTCGATGCGATCGTTGCGATGATGGGCGAAGTTGCGGAATGGGGCGGTGCCGATATCCTTGTCAACAACGCCGGCATCCAGAAAACCGTCAGCCTCGCCGAGGCCGATGCCGCAACGTGGGATGCGATCCTTGCGGTCAACTTGTCCGGCGCCTTTCACACCATGCGCCTCGCCATGCCCTTGATGGCGCAGCGCGGCTATGGCCGCGTGATCAATATCGCCTCTGTGCACGGGCTCGTCGCCTCTGTGAACAAAGCGCCCTACGTTGCGTCCAAGTTTGGTCTTGTCGGCATGAGCAAGGTTGCGGCGCTCGAATACGCGCAAGCCGGGACAAAGCGGCAAGGCGGTGTGACCGTGAACTGTATAGCGCCCGGCTGGACCGAGACCGCGATTATCGAACCGCAGGTGCAGGCGCGCGCATCGCAATTCGGCGGAGATCGCGATAAGGGCATCGCAGATCTTCTTGCTGAAAAGCAACCAACACGGCGCACATCCGACCCATCAGAGATCGGATCATTGGCGCTGTGGCTTTGCGACCCTATCGCGCACAACGTCACGGGTACGACGATCCCTATCGATGGCGGCTGGACCGCGCAGTAGGGCGGAAGCTGCCCATACGGTTTTCTAGCGCTTTCGACCAGACAGGTCTAACAAGCCCAGAAAACTCAGTTGCGCGAGTCACAAGTCTTGCAAAGATCACGTTCTTTAGCGCATCAGCGCCAATGAAGTCCCTATAGCCAGTTAGGTTCTGGCCCGATCGCCAATGCAAAATGGGTCGCCTCGCGCCGCGAAGTTTTGCACAGCCTCTGCAACAAACGCGCTCATGTGCTCCGCCAACGCCTCGCGCGTTGCGGTACCGTAAATCCCCGCGACCGTGGGGGATGACACTGCGAAATACTGGATCGCGCCGATAATCTGGTAGGCCCAGGCCAATGCGGCCTCGTCCGGCAAGTCCGCGTGACCCGGCATTGCTTTCGTCAAGGCGATCAGCCGGTCAAGATACGGCTTCATCGGCCAGCGGCGGGCCCTTGCGTTGCTGTCCAATAGTGCCCGGACGACAAGACGGGCATCGTTGGGATCCGTCTTGGTCGATGCCACCATACCTACGAAATATGCCTCCAGGTGAGCAACCGGATCATTGTCCGCGGCAGCGTCAATCTCCTTGCAAAGCCGGTTCGCGAGCCCCGTCAAAACTTCGCCGTAGAGCCTCTCCTTGGTGCCGAAAAAATGCAGCAACGCTTGTTTCGTGACCCCCGCCTCTTTCGCAAGCGCCGCGAGGCTCACCCCATGAAAGCCGTGCTCGGCAAATTGCCGGGTGGCGATGGCGATGTACTCTTCTTGTGGGTCGTCGCTGCGTCCCATTCCGCGCCCTCCTATTGTTACGTTGCGTAGCACGGGATTGATCACTTACCAATCGTCAAGTAACTTACCGATCGGTAAGCTAAGGGGCGTCTGAAATGGATAGGGAAACCGAACTCAGCCTAATCAGGGAAATCATCGGCCTCGCCGAGCAGAAATCGACGCATTTGGACATGTCGGTCACCCACTCCCCTATTTCGCGCTATGCCAGCCCCGAGCGGTTCGAGCGCGAGATGGCGATGATCTTTCGCCGTAAGCCTGTGGTCGCCGCTCATAGTTCTGAATTGCAGGGCGAGAATGCCTTTGTTGCCCGCAATTTCATGGGTTTGCCGCTTCTCCTGACTCGTGACGCCGAGGGCAAAGCCCACGCGTTTCTGAACGTCTGCCGCCATCGCGGTGCGAAATTGGAACGCGACACCGCAGGCTGCAAGCGCGTCTTCACGTGCCCCTATCATGCATGGAGCTGGACCAACCAAGGCCAGTTGCGTGCGGTACCGCAAGAGGCGCAGGGGTTTCCCGATCTGCCCCGGGCCGAGCGCGGCCTGCGGCGCCTTCCCGTGGCCGAGGCATACGGGTTCATCTGGATCATCGCCAACCCCGAAGCCGCCGAAATGCCGGATATCGACGCATGGTTGAGCGGTCTCGCCAGTGATTTTGACTGGATGGGGCTGGCCGACCACCGGATCGCCGTTGTCGAGACCTTTGAGATCAAAGCCAACTGGAAGGTTCTGGTGGAAGGTGGGCTAGAGGCCTATCATTTCCGTGTCGCCCACAAAAACACGATCGCGCCGCACTTCCCCGACAACCTTATGTCCTATCGGCAATTCGGCCATCACATGCGGGGCGTTCTGCCCCGCAACGCAATGGCGGACTTGCACAGCGTACCGGAAAGCGATTGGCAGATCCGCAGAGATGCGAACCTTCTCTATACCTTGCTGCCCAACATTCAAATGCTCGTCCAGCAGGATCATTTCATGTGGTTCCACTTCGAACCGGTCTCGGTCGATACAACACGCTTCCGGATGGCCACAACTGTCCCCAACAGCGCGCCCCAGAACGACGAGATGGAAGCCCATTGGCGTAGAAACCAAAAGATCACTGTCACCGCGCTCATGGAAGACTTCGAATTGGGCGAAGAGATCCAGGCCGGTTTTGCGTCACGCGGGAACCCAAGCCATCTTTTTGGCCGCTTCGAAGGCGCGCTGAACCGGTTCAACCTGGCCGTGGAAGAGATGATTGCGGGATAGCGAACCGGGAACGCGGATCATGAGCTTTCAGAAGGGCCGCATTGCTTTCGCATTGCGTATTTGACCGGACCGTCACAAGTGCAATCCAACGAATATGCGGCGACTCGGTTCTTAGATATCAATCCGTTTTGGTCGGCGGCAAAAACGCTGCACCAACAAGGTGCAGGTAGTCATCTTCCGAAACCGTAATCTCTGTTTTGTCGGCTTTGCCATCAAGCGCCAGGAAGGAATGACCGTGCACCGCGCACCATAGCGCATAAGCGCGGGCGTTCACCGCCGGATCGTCCTGCGAACGGCCCATATGTTCGGCGACAACGCGAATAACGATCGCGAACTTACCGCGTCCTTCCTCGGTCAGCTTGGGCGCTTCGATACGGGAGCCCGCCATCCCGAACATCAGCGCAAAAATTCCCGGCTCGCTGCGGGCAAAGTCGATATAGGATTTGCCCAGCGCGACGATGCGTTCCGGATCACCGGCCGGATAAGCGTCGGCTGCGGCTTGCATGGCCTCCCCCATCCGCCGCATGCCAGACAGGATCACTTCATGCAGGATCTCTTCGCGATCCTTGAAATGCTTGTAGGGCGCTGCGGTGCTGACTCCGGCCGACCGACAGGCTTCGGCAATCGACCAACCATCGGGCCCATGGCTTTCGATCAGTTGGCGGACTGACTCAACCAACTGCTCTTTCAGATCACCATGGTGGTATTTCTTTTTCTTTTCGATCAACGCCTTATCAGCCTCATGTTAGTATCACAAACATTTTTCTTTGACTTTGTTAGCGGTACTAACATATGTGAGAGACGCTAACTTCGCAAGCTTTGACACAGGTTTTGCCATGGATACCCCAGATCAGAAACCCGCGCGAACTCTTTGGACACGTATGTTGTTGAGCGCGGGGCGGACCGCGCTGACGTTGACACTGGTGGCAGGTGCAGCAGGCACCGGCATCGCCGGATACTCAGCTCTATCGGTGCGCGCATCCGAGGCGGAAAGTCCTGCGCCTGCCCCGCGGACAGTGGTATCGCCCGAAATGCTGCGGATCGAAAGCTCTGTCACGCTGCCACGCCGCTTCACCGGACAATTTGAGGCGGCACAAGAGGTGGCACTCGGTTTCGAAGAAGGCGGCACCATCGAAGCGGTTTGGGTACGCGAAGGCGACGCGGTGCATGCAGGCACGATCATCGCCAGGCTCGACACCCGGCTGCTTGACGCAGAGCGCACGCGCCTGCTGGCGTCACAAGCGGCCCTAGCGGCGCAGGCCGAACTGGCGCGGCGCACGAATGACCGACAGGCCGCGCTCGTAGCCGAAGGTCACGTGACGCAGCAGAGGCTCGACGAAACCTCTCTACAGCTCGCACAGCTCGAGGCGTCGCTGAGCGAAATCGATGCCGCCATCGCCGCACTCGATGTCCGGATCTCAAAAACGGTGATCCGGGCGCCTTTCGCGGGGCGCATCGGTGCACGGCTATTGGATGACGGCGCGGTCGCTGGTCCGGGCGCCGGTGTGGTGACCCTGCTCGAAGCCGGCCCTGCCCGTTTCCGCGTCGCGGTCGATCCAGAGCTTGCGGCACGCCTGTTGCCCAATTCAGAAGTAGAGATCGACACCTCAGGACGTGCCCTCTCGGCGCGCCTTGCCGAGCTTGCGCCCGAGCTTGATCCCGCAACGCGCAATCAGATCGCCTATTTCGATCTCCTCCCCAGCACCTCCGCGCCACCTGCCCGTACAACAGGCGAGGTGATACTGCCCGACACGCAAAGCGAGATTGGCGTTTGGGTCCCGCTTTCGGCTTTGCGCCGCGGCCCGCGGGGCGCTTGGACGTTGCTGACGGTAACGAAAGACGATCACGGCATTGCAACCGTCGGACAAGAGGCCGCAGAGGTGCTGCATCTTGACGAAAGCCGGGCCTTTGTACGCGGCAGTTTCAGCGATGGCACGCTGTACCTGCCCGGCGGCACCCACCGGGTTGTACCCGGCGAGGCGGTGCGCCTTGCGGAGGCGGGCTGATGCGGGGTGCACTTGGATCTCTCACTTGGCGGGAGCCGCGGATCGTCGCTCTTGCGCTACTTGTGATCATCGCCGCCGGCCTCTCAACGCTTGTCTCGATTGGGCGGCAAGAGGACCCGACGATCACCAATATCTTTGCAACCATCACCACCCCGTATCCTGGCGCCGAACCCGCCCGGGTCGAAGCGCTGGTAACCGTCGAAATCGAAGATGCCCTGCGCGAGATCGCCGAGGTCGACGTCATCGAATCCACCTCTTCCACTGGTATCTCCATCGTGTCGGTAGAGCTGATCGAGACCATCGCCAAGGATCGGATCGAGCAAGTCTGGTCGGAAATCCGCGATGAACTGGCCGATGCCGCGCAAGGTTTTCCAGACGGCGCGATGGAGCCCGAGTTGGACACCGACGGGGCCGGCGCCTTTGGGGCTATCGTTGCGCTGACGCCAGCGCGTGCCGAGGTGCCCCAGACACTGATCGGACGCTATGGCGAGGCGCTGGCAGATGTCTTGCGCAACGTGCCTGGCACCAAGCTTGTCGAACTCTACGGCATGCCCGACGAAGAAATCACCGTGACGCTTGATGCATCTCGGGCGGCGGCTTTGGGGCTGACCGCCAGCCGGGTCGCACGGGCGGTGCAGGCTGCCGATGCCAAACTGCGCGCGGGCCAGGTGACCGGCGCCGCCGACGAATTGGTTGTCGAAGTCCAAGGCGAGATCGACAGCCTCGCGCGGCTGACGTCTATCGTGCTCCGGGAAGGGGCTGATGGCGCGACACTCCGGTTGGGCGATATCGCCAAAGTCGAACGGGGCCCGCGTCTGCCCGCCGCCGAGGCAGCATTGCAGGACGGTCGACCCGCAGTGCTTGTCGCAGCAATGCTTGAAGACGGGTTGCAAGTCGATGTTTGGGCGTCCGACATTCGTGACACGCTTGCAGGTTTCGAAACCCAATTGCCGGGCGGCATGGACCTCGCGCTGGTGTTCGATCAGTCGACCTACACCGCGGACCGCCTCGCCGAGGTTGGCGGCAATATGGCGCTTGGGGTTGGCTTGGTCATCGCTGTGTTGCTTTTCACACTGGGGCTGCGCGCCGCCATCATCGTTGCGATCATCTTGCCGGTGGTGAGCCTTGCCAGTCTTGCCACGATGAACGCCATCGATCTGCCGATCCACCAGATGAGCGTGACCGGTATGATCGTGGCCCTCGGCCTTCTCGTCGATGCTGGCATCGTCATGACCGACGAAATCGCCAGGCGGCTGCGCGGCGGTGCACCACGAAGCCAAGCGGTGGCCCGATCGGTGGGTCGCTTGACGATGCCGCTCTTTGCCTCCACCGCGACCACGGCGCTGAGTTTCCTGCCGATGATCTTGTTGCCTGGTCCGGCGGGCGATTTCGTGGGGTCCATCGCGTTGGCCGTGGTGATCATGCTTGGCTGGTCCTTTGTCGTGGCGGTCACGATCACACCCGCAATTGCCGGTTGGATCCTGCCCGACAGGTCGGGCGGAAAGCTCGCGAATGGCATACCCGCCGGAGTGCTCGGGCGGATCTTTGCGGCGTCTTTACGCCTCTCGGTACGAAACCCTATTCGCTCCATGGCTTTTGCTCTTGTGCTGCCTGTCCTCGGCTTTGCCAGTCTGCCGCTTTTGTCGGCCCAGTTCTTTCCAGGCGTCGACCGCGACCAGTTCACGATCGAAGTCGATCTTCCGCCCGGTACGGCGCTGCGGCAGACAGAAACAGTGGTCAGACGGCTTGACGACGCGCTCTCTGATTTGCCCGAGATTGAGAACGTGACCTGGGTCATCGGACGCTCTGCCCCCGCGTTCTATTACAACATCGTCACCGGTCGGGACGGCGCGCCGGGCTTTGCGCATGCGCTAATCCGGACCACGTCTGCTGAGGCAACCGAGGCGGTCCTGCCCAGGTTACAGCGTGACCTGCCGACACTTGCGCCCGAAGCGCAGGTGTTGGTGCGCGGTCTGGTGCAAGGGCCGCCGGTCAACGCACCGGTCGAACTGCGCATCGTCGGCCCAGACATTGCAGTCTTGCGCGACGCAGGTACACAGCTCAGGCGGTTGGTCTCCGAACAGGACGCTGTCACGCTCGCCCGCGCATCAATCACAGAAGGCGCACCAAAACTGGCCATCGACGTAGACGAGGCCGAGGCCCGGCGGCTGGGGCTCAGCCTCGCCGATGTGGCGGGCCAGCTCGAGGCCGCGCTGGTCGGTACTACCGGCGGGTCGCTGATCGAAGGCACCGAAGAGCTGCCCGTCCGTGTCCGGCTGGGAGATGCTTTGCGCGCCAATCCGGCCGCAATCCGCGATATGGGGCTCTTGCCCGGCGATGCGACCGCACGCAGTGCAACCGGCGCCTATCCAGCTGTACCGCTGTCGGCGATTGCCGATGTCACCCTTGCACCCGGCGAAGGCACGATCACGCGCCGAAATGGCGAAAGGGCGAACACGGTCCAGGCGTTTCTGCTCCGCGGCGTGCTGCCCGAAGGAGCTCTGTCGGCGGTGCAAGCCCAATTGGAAGCGCAAGGTTTTGCGCTGCCGCCAGGGTACCGGCTGGAAATCGGCGGCGACAGCGATGCCCGGTCCTCGACGCTCAACAACCTGTTGGCACCGCTTGGGTTGATCGTAACGCTCTCGATCGCGGTTGTAGTGATGACTTTCCGCTCCTTCCGGCTTGCAGCGGTCGCACTGGTGGTCAGCGGCCTCTCTGCAGGGCTGTCGATGTTGGCCCTTGCGATCTTCAACTATCCGTTTGGGATCAACGCGATCATCGGCCTGATCGGTTCGATCGGGGTGTCGATCAACGCGGCCCTGATCATCATGACCGCACTACAAGAGAACCCCGATGCAGCGGCGGGCGAGACCGACGCCATGGCCGAAGTGGTGATGAACAGCTCACGCCACATCGTGTCGACGACCATAACAACGGTGGGTGGCTTTCTGCCGTTGATCCTGGCTGGTGGCGGGTTTTGGCCCCCCTTCGCCATGGCCGTGGCTGGTGGGGTCCTGCTTTCGACTGTTGTCAGCTTTTACTTCACGCCGGCCGCTTTCCGATTGGTCTATGCGCGCCAAAGAGCGCCGTCGAAGATGGCTGAGGTCGCGCCTGTGCCGATGATACAGGCTGCAGAGTAAGGTGCGCGTATGTCGAAGCAGACTTGGGATCGCAGCGCAGCCTTCTTGCGCGCCAAGAAGCATAGGTCGCCGCTGTTGGGCACCGCAAAGCCCCCAGAAAAGCCGCGCCAGAAAACACAATGCTAAGCACAGACACGGCCGTGACCGTGTTTTTACTTGAAACAGCTGCGGTCTTACATCCCGGTTTTGTTTGAAAGCTGAAGCGCAAGTGGATCAATTTGGCAGTCGGTAATACGCGTAGGACAACCCTGGCCCCACGAAACTGAAATACTGCAGCGCGCGGCTCCAATGCGGCAATGACAAGCGGCCGTTCCTGACCCACAAAAACAACGCTATTCCGACATAGATCGTCGGCGCAACACCCTGGCGTAGCGGAAACCCGTTGGCAAATCGGTCCTCCCCCATGATCGGCCAAGTATAAAACTCGTCCCTGCCTTGCGCGCCGAGAATGGAAAACGGGGCGGTTCCGAAGCTGTCAAAGAACTCTTCAACCGGCGGAAAATCGGCGCCATCCGGGCATTGCCGCGCAACCGAGTCGCCGAGGAAAAAGGCCCAGTTCGTGGCCTGGACCTCGTCGATATCGATCCTTTGCTCGACACTCCAATATGCGGCACCATCAAACGCCGCCTTTGGCAGAGTGTATTTGAAGATACCCGCCGCACCGTAGGCGGCATTGCCTTCGATCTCTCCTCCAAATCGAAACCTCGCCGTCTCAAGCCGAACCTCAAAATACTCGAAATCGAGCCGCGCATCGTCATCGGTCAGCGGCGTATGGACATACGTTCGACAGGCTTCGGGCTGGATCACACCAGAACTCGACAGGAATGGATGGTTAAACCCTGACCAAGGCGGCGGTTCCAACGTGTCGAACGTGCCGGGCAGCGTAGCTGGGTGCCAGCTCTGCGTCGGGCTTCCCCCACCGAACGGAATTGCGCGAACCGGCGACAACGGCGGCACAGCGTTGGCCTTGCCCGCATTTTCGAAACGCTTTTCTTCAATCTCCTGCATCGCGCGCCGGGTTTGCCGCATCTCGGCAATCAGCCGTTGAATGTTCTGGGTGCCCGCCAAAACGTCGGCATCGGTGAGCTGCGTGAGGGCCACGGAACATCTTTAGCCCGGCGCGATAGTTGGCCTTGAGTTCGCGTGTGCGCAGGATGAGTTTACGACGGTCGGCGTCAAAGGCATCGTCTGTCATCGGCTCTGGCGCTGTCATAAGGTGACCTCCGTAGACTGTGGGCTGCACAACCATTGGCTGCATCAGCTGCAAGCGAGGGTATCGAGCCGGGCGCCAAGCGGTCAAGAAAAGCTGCACTTTGGCTCTGCGCGGAGCATGGGAAACCAAGGGGAGCGAGCGGCGTTTTGCGAACAAGACGGGTGTTCATCCCGACAACCAGTGGTTAGCGTTTTGGCGCGTGGAAACCGGTGAAGCGAGGATGCCGAAATGCAAGGTTTTGATCTGGCGTCGAAGGATGGTCAGATGATGGCAGTGGTGACCACGGGCAATGGCGGGCTCGAGATGCTCGACTATCGCTCGGTGCCGATCCCGGTTCCGGACGCGGGCGAGGTTTTGCTGCGCGTTCTCGCCGCCGGCGTCAACAACACCGAGATCAACACGCGGCTAGGGTGGTATTCGTCGTCTGTCACCACCGACACCGGGGCCACGGCGGACTATCAGGCGACTCATGGCGAGCAGAAGGCTGATGGCGGCTGGAACGAGGCGACGCCGTTTCCCTTCATCCAGGGCACCGATTGCTGCGGTCGGGTGGTCGAGACGGGCCAAGGTGTCGACAAAGGGCTCATGGGCAAGCGCGTTCTGGTGCGCGCCTGCATGCGCCCGAACGGTTATGACGTGATGGACAATGCCTGGATGGGGTCCGACTTTGACGGTGCCTTTGCGGAGTATGTGAAGGTGCCGGCGAGCGAGGTTTTTCCGGTCGACTGCACCTGGTCCGATGCGGAACTGGCGACGATCCCCTGCGCCTACGGCACGGCAGAAAACATGCTGCACCGCACGCAGGTGGGCGCGGGGGACGTGGTTTTGGTGGCCGGTGCCTCGGGCGGTGTCGGCTCGGCCGCAGTGCAGCTGGCCAAGCGCCGCAGCGCGCGGGTGGTGGCGATCACCAGCGAAAGCAAGGCGGCACAGGTCCGTGCGCTGGGTGCGGACATCATTGTTCAGCGGGGCGAGGATCTGGTGCAGGCGTTGGGGGAAAACAGCGTCGATGTGGTCGTCGATAACGTGGCCGGCGATGGCTTTCCGCAGATGCTCATGGTGCTGCGGCGCGGCGGGCGGTTTGTGTCATCCGGCGCCATCGCCGGGCCGATTGTCACCTTGGACATGCGCGATATGTATCTGAAAGATATCACGCTTTTCGGCTGCACCGCCTGGGACGCGCCGGTGTTTCCGAACCTGGTCGGGTATATCGAGCGGGGTGAGATTCGCCCTCTGGTCGCCAAGGTTTTTCCGCTTGAACAGATCGGGCAGGCGCAGCAGGAATTCATGGGAAAGACCCATGTGGGCAATTACGTCCTTGTCCCGCCCGGGGCGTAAGCTTGGCGCCCTGTCACGACATGCCGATGTCGGGATTGCGAGAGACGAAGCCTGGTTACTGCCCTCAGACTGAGGCATATAATTCAGCGGGGACCGGCTTATGGACTATCGCGACCTGATCAATCTCGCCACTTACCCGATCGACCACCCGGGGCCGACGCTGGACGCAGCGATCGCCGCGGCGCGCAAGGATCTGCAGCGCGATGGCTGTGCCGTGCTGCCCGGTTTTCTGACGCAAAAGGGCGTCGACGCGCTGGTCGCAGAGGCCGATCGCAACGCGCAACACGCGCACCGCACCTTCAACCGCACCAACCCCTATTTCACCGAAGACGACCCCGACCTGCCGGCAGACCATCCGAAAAGACGCTTCTGCGACCGCTCCAACGCCTTTGTCCCTGCGGATCATTTCGCCAAATCGGGCGCCCTGCGCAGGGTGCATGATGCGCCCGGCTTCGATGGTTTTGTGCAAGCCTGCCTGCAAGAAAAGGCGTTCTATCGCTACGCCGATCCGCTGGCCGACGCCATCGTCAACCTGGCCGAGGAAGGCCCGGGCTTTCCCTGGCATTTCGACACCAATAACTTCACGGTCACGCTGGCGGTTCAGAATGCCGAAAGCGGTGGCGCGTTTGAATACGCGCCGGCCATTCGCGACGCTGAGGGAAACGAGAATTTCGACGACGTCGCCCGGGTGCTGGACGGTTCGTCAGACAAGGTGCGCCGGCTGGATCTGCAGCCCGGCGATCTACAGCTTTTCCGCGGGCGCTACAGCCTGCACCGCGTCGCCCCCCTGGTCGGTGCCCGTCCGCGTTATGTGGCAATCCTGTCTTACGTCGAAGAGCCGGGCATGGTGGCAACGCCGGAGCGGGCCAAGCAGCTCTATGGCCGGGTGCTGCCGATCCATCTTGAAAAGGCCGGCCAACGCGCGGATACGCTGATCGACTAGAGTTAAAACCCGACCGCCTGCCCGTCCTTGCGCGGATCAGACCCGGCGGCGTAGTGGCCATTCTCCAACCGAGCGATCAGCTGCGCGCCGCCAAAGCCAAAGGCGTTATCCGGCGCCTCCAGCGTCAGGTGATGCCCCATATCCTCCAGCCGTTGCAGGGTCTCGGCCGGCAACGTCGTCTCACAGGCGACACCCAACCCATCGGTGACCCGCCAGCGCGGCGCATCCACCGCCATCTGCGGATCCTGCCCCCAGAGCTGGGTGCGCAATGTCATCTGCACATGCCCCTGCGCCTGCATCGGCCCGCCCATGACGCCAAAGCTCATCACCGGCGCGTCCGCGCCCATCAGGAAGCCGGGGATGATGGTGTGGAAGGGCCGCTTGCCCGGGGCGACGACATTCTGGCTGTCTGGGTCGAGCGAGAAACCCGCGCCGCGGTTCTGCAGGTGTATGCCCGTGCCCGGCACGGTCACACCCGAGCCGAACCCGGCATAGTTCGACTGGATGAACGACACCATCATGCCCGAGGCATCGGCGGCCGTCAGATAAACCGTGCCGCCCCGCTTGGGCGCGCCGGATCCGAAATTGGTGGCCTTGCTTGGATCGATCAGTTTGGCGCGCTCCGCCAGATAACCGGGGTCGAGCATGTCGTCGGGTGTGACCCGGGTCATGTGATCAAGGTCGGCCACAAAGGTCTCGGTGTCGCGCAGGGCGAGCTTCATCGCCTCGATCTGCAGATGGAAGGCCTGCGGGTCATCGGCATCAAGATCGCGCAGGTTAGTGTGTTCGAGGATCCCCAAGGCCGCCAGTGCCGCGATCCCCTGGCCGTTGGGCGGGATTTCGTGCAGCGCCACGTCGCCATAGCTCTGGCTGATCGTGCCGCACCAGTCTGCCTTGTGCGTGGCAAGGTCAGACACCCGCAAGGCCGCGTCATGCTCCTTTGCAAAACCCTCCATCGCCTCGGCCAATTCGCCCTCGTAAAACGCCTTGCCCTTGGTCTCGGCAATCAGGCGCAGGGTGCGCGCCATCGCAGGGTTGCGGTAAAGCTCGCCCGCTTTGGGTGCCCGTCCTTCGGGGAGGAAGTTCTGCGCAAATCCGGGCTGGTCAGCCAGTTGCTCAGCCGCGCGCGCCCAGAGTGTGGCGATGATCGGCGACACCGGAAAGCCGTGTTCGGCATAGCCAATCGCAGGCTCGAACAGTGCCTCAAACGGCAGTTTGCCAAAACGCTCGGACAGCGCCACCCAGCCCGACACGGCCCCCGGCACGGTCACGCTTTCCCACCCACGAAACGGGACAGCGTCGAGACCGGCGAACCGCTCTGGCGTCCACCCGGCGGGCGATCGACCCGAGGCGTTCAGCCCGTGCAGCTGCGTGCCATCCCAGAGGATCGCAAAGGCGTCCGAACCAAGGCCATTGCCCGTCGGCTCCACCAAAGTCAACGTGATGGCGGTTGCAATCGCCGCATCCACCGCGTTGCCGCCGCGCGCCAGCATGGACAGCCCGGCCTGCGCGGCCAAAGGCTGGCTGGTCGAGACCATGTTGGCGGCCACGACAGACGACCGGCGAGAAGGGTAGTGATGATTGGCGCGCAGATGCATTTTGAGTCCTTACGTTCAGGTCAGCGGCGTTGCAAGCGATTGGGAAACAATGCCTTTTTCCGCCCGCTCTTCTTCGTTGGCGGCTATCGCCGCGTCCAGCGGTGTGCGGTCGACCATGCCGGAAAAGTTCTCGACCGTCGGCATGGCGGTGCGGAACACCAAGTAGCGCTCTTCGGCCACCGCCATAAGGCGCCGCAGTTCGGCCAGGGGGTCATTGTGGTCATCGACCCGCAGATCAAGTGACGGGTAAGGCTGGCCGGAGTGGATCAGCAGACCGGCGGCCTGCTTGCCGCGCTTATCGCCGCCGGCGCGTTCACCCGCCTCCATCGCGGTCAGGAACCGTTCGGCGAACGGCAAATCGGGATGCTCAAGCCAGGTGGCCAAAGTATCCTCGACCACCGCAGGCCCGGCCAGCATGTTGCCCGCCACCGACACGTTGTCCGCCTGGGCATGGCCCGCCCAGGGCACGCAATCGGCGCCGGTGTGCTGGGCGATGGCGCCACCCGGTGAAATCATATGCGCCTGGCGCGAGGCCTGCCCGGCATCCCGCGCGACGAGATCCGAAAGCACGACATCCGGCGCCTCCCCCTGCCCCAATCGCGCCAAACCCTCGACTCCCCAAAGCGGGTTCACAAAGGCCTGACTGGCAAACGCCGCCGACGCGCTGACATTGGGAACCAGCGACCCGCATGCGAAAAACCGGCTGGCAACGGCGATGCCAAACTCCCCGGTCTCGGGGTCTCGGGCCACAATCGAGTAGGTCATATCGTTCCTTTCCCAGGCCGTTTCCCGGCGCTCATTCCGTGTCGCACGGGCGGCAAGACACGCCCGCGCCGCCAAACCCGGACCCGCGTTTATCTGTTGCGAATGTCGCTCTGAGCAAGGGGGCTGCCACAAAGCCGGCCTTGCCAAACACAGACCCCCCTCTATGTCGCGAAAAAACCCAAGGCCCAGGCATGCCACTGCTTGAAATAGAAAATCTGTCGATAAGCGTCTCGCAGGACGGAGTTGAAACCCCGCTTGTACGCGACGTGTCCTACCCCATCGAGCCCGGCGAAACGCTGGCGCTTGTGGGTGAAAGCGGGTCGGGCAAATCGGTGTCTTCGCTCGCGGTTATGGGGCTCTTGGCCAAGGCGCTGCGCGTCACATCGGGCCGGATTGCCTTTGAGGGCCAAGACCTTCTGGCGCTGGATGGCGAGGCGATGCGCGCGGTGCGTGGGCGCGACATCTCCATGGTGTTCCAAGAGCCGATGACCTCGCTAAACCCGGTGCGCAGCATCGGCGCGCAGATCATCGAAAGCACCGAAGAGAACCTCGGCCTCAACCGCTCTGAGGCCCGCGCTCGGGCTATTGCACTCCTGCAAGAGGTGGGGGTCGCCGATGCCGAGCGTCGGCTGAAGCAATACCCGCACCACTTCTCCGGCGGGATGCGGCAGCGCGTGATGATCGCCATTGCCCTGGCCGCCGATCCCAAGCTGATCATCGCGGATGAGCCGACAACCGCGCTCGACGTGACCATTCAGGCGCAGATCCTCGACCTGATGGCGCGGATTTGCCGGGATCATGGCACCGCGCTGATCCTGATCACCCACAATCTGGGCATCGTTGCGCGGTACGCTGACCGGGTGAACGTGATGTATGGCGGACGGATCGTTGAGACCGGTCGCGCCCGCGATCTTTATGCCGCGCCGCGCCATCCCTATACCGAGGGGCTGCTGCAATCGGTGCCGCGGCTGGATCAGGACCGGTCGGTGCCTCTAAGGCCGATCCGGGGCAATCCGGCGGACCCGTTCAGCACCATCCCCGGCTGCCGTTTTCATCCCCGCTGTCTTTACGCAACCGAGCTCTGCCAAACGACCGCGCCCGAATTGGAAGACGGCGTCGCCTGCCACTTCCCGCTGGAGACAACACAAAGGGAAGCTGGCTGATGACTGCCCTTTTGCGGATCGAAGATGTCTCGGTACATTTCCCCGTCCGCAAGGGGCTCTTGCAGCGCCAAGTCGCCGAGGTGCGGGCCGTCGAAGGTGTGACGCTCAGCTTGGAGAAGGGCGAAGCCTTTGGTCTTGTTGGCGAATCCGGCTGTGGCAAGACCACTCTGGCCCGCGCGGTGCTGCGGTTGGTGGATCCGACCTCGGGCGCGATCTGGTTCGACGGCCAGAACATCAGCGGGCTGCACGGCAAGGCTCTGGCACCCTATCGCAAACGGGTGGCGGCGATCTTTCAGGATCCGTTTTCCTCGCTCAATCCGCGGATGAAATCCGGACAGATCCTGGCCGAAGTGCTGAAAGTGCACCAATACCCCGGCGATATCGGCCAGCGCGTGGCCGAATTGCTGTCGATCTGCGGCCTCGCCCCGCGTTTTGCCGATCTCTACCCGCATGAGATGTCCGGCGGGCAACGCCAGCGCGTCGGCATTGCCCGCGCCCTGGCGCTCGACCCCGAACTGATTGTCTGTGACGAGGCGGTCAGCGCGCTGGACGTGTCGATCCAGGCGCAGATCATCAACCTGCTGGAAGAGCTGCGGGCCGAGTTTGGTCTGACCTACCTCTTCATTGGGCACGACCTGTCGGTGGTGCGCCATCTCTGCGACCGGATCGCGGTGATGTATCTGGGCCGGATCATGGAGACGGGATCGTCCGAAGAGCTCTTTGACAATCCGCGCCATCCCTACACCCAGGCCCTGATCGACGCGGTCCCAACGCCGGATCCCGAAAACGAAGAGCGCCGCGAGCACGTGGCGCTGACGGGCGAAATTCCAAGCCCGCTCGACCCGCCAACGGGCTGCGTGTTCCACACACGCTGCCCGATCGCCATGCCGCAATGCCGGGCCGAGGTGCCCGGCCTGACGCGGCTGGGCGGACACCACGCCGCCGCCTGCTTTGCCCTGCACGAGGGTGGGACTGACGCACGCAAAGCCGGCTGACACTTCAAAACCAAATCCAAGAGGGGAGACGACCATGAACGACAAAGACCTGATGAAGCGCGCGCAAGAGGAACTGCGCGAGGCGCATGACTACGATCCGCGCGACCCAATGTTCGGGCTCAGCCGCGATGACCTGCGCGGCAACAAGATCTCGCGCCGCGCGACGCTGCGCCTGCTGGCCGCTGGGGGCGCGCTGACGATGGCACATGTGCTGCCCGGGTTGCGCCCGCAACCGGCGATGGCCGGCGGCCATGGCGGCGGTGAGCTGCGCGCCGCCTGGGGTGGGGTGTCGGAGATTGTCACGCTCGATCCCGCGCGCATCAATCAGGTGCTGCAGTTCCAGATCGCCTCGAACGTGATGTCGGGCCTCATGCATATCAACAACGATCTGGTCTCCGAAGGGGATCTCGCCGAAAGCTGGGAGGTCTCGGATGACGGGCTGGTCTACACGATCAAGCTGCGCGAAGGCGTGACCTTCCACAATGGCGACGCGTTTGACGCCGAGGATGTGATCTACACCTTCAACCGCTCCAGCGATCCGGAACAGTCGATCCACAGCCGGGTGATAGGCAATGTCGCCTCGCTGGAAAAGCTGAACGATCTCGAGGTGCGCTTTACCCTGAAACAGCCGCAGGCGTCGTTCCTGACCAAGGCGCTGGAGCGCGCCTCAGGCCGCGCCATGACCATCGTGTCGCGTGGCGCCATCGAATCGATGGGCCTGTCGCAATACGGTCTGACCCCCGTGGGCACCGGCCCCTTCCGTATCGTCGAGCACAAGCTGGGCGGCCCGGTCATCATGGAGAAGTTCGAAAACTACTTTGACCCCGAGCGCCCGAAGCTCGACCGCGTGGTCATCACGCCGGTCGACGGGACCGAGCCTTTGGCCGCGGCGATCGAGGCCGGCGATGTCGACTATATCGGCGGCAACCCGGTGCCGGGCGAGCTGGTCGATCGCTTCAAGCAGAACCCGGATCTGGCCGTGGATATCAAGCCCGGGCCCGGGTTCCAGTCGGTCTGGATCAACCCGTGGCGCGACATGATGAAGGTCACCGATTTCGACAAGCCGCTGGAGGAGCTCAAGCAGGAAAACGGTTTCAAGGTGCGTCTGGCGCTGGCCAAGGCGCTCGACCGCGATCTCTTTGTGCAGCAAGCGCTTTTTGGCAACGGCGTGCCGGCCTATGGGTCGATCAACGCGGCGATGGGCTATTACTATGACGAAGGTCTGGCCGGGTCGTCCGAGCAGGCGTTTGACCCCGAAGGTGCCAAGGCGCTGCTGGCCGAGGCCGGCTACCCGGGGGGCGAAGGCTTCCCGACGCTGAAGCTGCAGACCACCCCCAACACCCGCCGTGCCGGCCTTGTCGTGGCCAACATCTACAAGCAGGTGCTGGGCATTACGGTCGAGGTTGATGCCAAGGAATTCTCGGTCGGCATCGAAGAGTTCCAGAAGATGGACTTTGACCTGCGTCTGGGTGGCTCGGGCGGCGACTATGACCCCGATGACGGCCTGGTGGACTGGATGCAGACGGCGTCGAAGTTCAACGGCCCGAACCGCAACAAGGACGAAATGCCGTTTGGTTTCTGGAGCGAATCCGAGGCTGACGGCCTGATCGACCAGCAGGCGGTGACCGCCGATCCAGCGGCGCGGCGTGAATTGGTGCTGGCGGCCAACAAGATCACCTCGGACAAGGTGTGCTGTGGCTTCCTCTATCACCCGGTCGACATACTGGTGCATTCGACCAAGGTCACCGTGCCGGGCGAAAGCCGCATTCCCGGCCTGCATGACTTTGACCGCATGACGCTGTCCTGATCCAAGAAAGGGAGGGCGGGCTTTCGGGTCCGCCCGCATCCATATGCTGGGATATATGCTCAGACGGCTGATCGGCGCGGTGCTGGTCATGCTGGCCGTCTCCACCTTGGTGTTCTTCATGCTGCGCCTCGTGCCCGGCGATCCGATCGCCGCCATGCTGGCCGATGCCGGCAGCGAAGAGGCGCGCGAAGCGATGATCCGGCGCCTTGGCCTTGATCAGCCGCTGATCGTGCAGTTTTATTACTGGTTCACCAACATGCTGCAGGGCGATCTGGGCAATTCGATCTACGGGTCGAACCAACCGGTGGCGACCATCCTGATCGAAGCGTTGCCGCGCACCCTATCGCTGGCGTTCCTGTCCTTTGTGATCGCCGTCGTGATCGCGGTGCCGGCCGGCATCATCTCGGCCACGCGCAAGAACACCGCCGCCGATACCGGCGTGTCGCTCTTTGCGTTTCTGGGCTTGTCGATGCCGGATTTCTGGCTGGCGATCATCCTGATCATCGTCTTTGCCGCCAACCTGCAATGGCTGCCCGCCATCGGGTATCAGCCCCTATCCGCAGGTTTCTGGCCCTGGCTTAGCCACCTGATCCTGCCCGCCATCGCCATCGGCACCGGCTTTTCGGCGATCATCGCGCGGATGATCCGCTCCTCGATGCTCGAGGTTTTGCAGGCCGACTATATGCGCACCGCCGCCTCCAAGGGGCTGACCACCCGCGTGATCCTCTACCGCCACGCGCTGCCCAACGCGCTGATCCCGGTGATCACAGTGGTCGGCATCGCCTTTGCCTTGCTGATCTCGGGCGCCGTGGTGGTGGAAAACGTGTTTTCTATCAAAGGCCTCGGCCGCGTTCTCATCCAGGGCATCCAGAACCGCGACTACCCGGTTGTGCAGGGCGCGGTGCTGCTGGTGTCGGCGTTTTTCGTGCTCTCCAACCTTGTCGTCGACCTGCTCTACGCCGTGATCGACCCCCGCATTCGGTACTCCTGATGAGCGACGCAACGCTAGATATCGCCCCGACACCCAAGCGCCGCTCGCGCTTTCGCACAGTCTTTGCCAAAGACCGCAAGGCGCAGTTCGGCATCGTGGTGCTGGGGCTCTTTGTGTTAGGCGCTCTCTTGGCACCGTTCATCGCGCCCTATGACCCGAATGAGATGACGCTCGACATGATGGGTCAACCCTCCGGCGATCACTTTCTGGGCACCGACGATCTGGGCCGCGATCTGTTTTCGCGCATCCTGTGGGGCACGCAAATCTCGCTCTTTGTGGGGGTCGCAACCGTGGGCCTCGCCCTCTTCTTCGGTGTGCTATTGGGCGTACTCGCAGGCTATTACGGCGGATGGATCGACATGATCATCATGCGCTATATCGACCTGCAATGGGCCTTCCCGAACTTCATCATTGCGGTTTATCTGGTGGCCGTCTTCGGCACCGGGCTTT
>JAAUYB010040751.1_pt1 | contig 35321 bp, 26 predicted proteins | sample 7278071 | NCBI WGS metagenome assembly JAAUYB01 (sample SAMN14350121, study PRJNA611818) | marine sediment metagenome | isolation source: surface marine sediment (1.8m) | place: French Polynesia: Moorea | collected 2018-08 | reverse complement strand
CTGATGGATCTCTTCCTCGGAGATGGGTAAATTGAGCCGTTCCTTGAGGATCTTGGGCGTAAATTGTTCGTCGGCCAGGCGCGTCAAATACAAGAGAATCTTTTTGGCGTGTTGTTCATTAATACGCGACAGCGAGCGATCCAGCCATGTTTCCCATTCCTGGGATAACTCCGCATGTTCGTTACCCGTTTCATAATCCACCACGCGCGCCACGCCGTTCAAGGTAGTCAAGTCGCGATTCGGGCAACTACTGCGCATGGCACAGGCAATAAAATAGGGATCGGAGAAGCAAAGCATGTTGAGAAAAACGGCGGCTTCATTGGTGATGGGCTCTTCATAGACTTCAGCATAACGATAGACGGCTTCCAGACCTTCCTCTTCAGCCAAATAGGGCGACATCCAGCGCTTGCCCAAGCGGCCGGCTTCCAAATAGGTATCGATCGCCTCGATCAACCAACCCACGGCGGAGCCCGCGGCAAGCATGGGGGCGATTTTGGATTCGGAGAGTTCGTGGTAACTGCCTGGAATGGATTCGTCCAGAATCGTCTTCTCTTTGTCGGTGTAAACATAATGGCTCAAGTTTTGAAACTCGTCGATCATCACCACACAGCGAAGGTCGTGTACCGCGGCCAGACGATGAGGCATATGGATAGCCAGATCCCACATGGAATCGTAGCGGCCTTTTTCAAAGAATACAGGTAACTCTTCAGCCACCCGAACAATTAGATCAATCTGTTGCTTTCGTCCATAGTCGGCAATAGTTTCCAAGGTCAAGGGAACCCTTGCAGGGTTTTTATCGCGCTCACGGAACGAAATAAATTGCGATGCAAAAATTTGGAAATAATTGACAGCCAGTTCCGGATACCAGACCTTGCGCTCCACAATCTCCAGGTAAAACGGGATCACCTGGCCGTCGGCGCTCCAAAGTTGGTTGAACAGACGCTGCATAAAGGCGGTCTTGCCCGATTTCTTCCGAGCCAGGATGACCCGCGACTTGGAAATCATCTTGGGAATGCCCGCAAACCACTTATGGTACTCAGCAGTTTCCGCGGCTCTTTCAACAAAGAGATTGGGAGCGCCGATTCGTTCTTTCAAAGGATATTGCATCTGTTCAATCGTCAAACTCATGAGCGCGGCTCCCAATTCATGCTGTCCCGCCAAGCATAACACAAGCCCACTGCTTTGAAGTTATTGGGGTAGCGCCCGGTGACGGCTCGATTGGAAATAAGCTTCGGTGTGAGCGAGGATCGCCGGCCAAAGGTTGTGAATTCATTTGATTTTCTAAATAGCAACAGTATTCTTTCATATACAAAATGGGGGATCAAAGATTTCTGCAGAATTCCTTGACATGCAACGTTGGAATTCAAAGATTTCTGTCCAAATCCTCGATACTCCAAATGGGAATTGAAGGATTTCTATCCAAATCCTCGATACTCCAAATGGGAATTCAAGGAAGTGGGTAGAAATCCTTGTGTCCCCATTTTGTTTGCCGAGGAATTCTTCTTTCAACTACCGTTCGCGAGCTGGAGGGCAAAGAAGCAAACCGGCAATTGCAGCTTCACTTTCTTGTGACACCCATAACGGTCTCGACTTTTCCGGGAGCCGGCAGCCCTACACCTTGACCGCCGGAAAAATAAGGCGGACTTCCGTACCCTTGCCCGCGCCTTCGCTGGTGACTTCCAGGTTGCCGTCGATTTGCTGCAAGGCATTGGCGCAGAAGTGAAGGCCCATGCCCGCCGCGCCCGGTTTGGTGCTGAAGCCCTGGTGCACCACTCTGGCCAGGGTCTCGGGGTCGATGCCCTTGCCGTCGTCGCGCAGTGAAAGCAAAACCGCGTCGTGTCGTCGGTGGGCGATGACGGTGATATTGCCGCTGTCGCCGCGACGGGCTTCACAGGCGTTGGTCAGCAGACATAGCAGCACGTGTTTGAAGCGCACGCGTTCCAAGCGCACCCACAGTTCACGCGGCAGGATCCGTTTCACGTGGATGTTATTGGTGTCCATCAGGTTCCGTTCCGACGCAATGACCTCCTCGGTCAGTTCGCCCAGATCGACCACGGTCATGGTCTCCTCGGGCAGGTCGTATTTTTGCTGAGCCAACAGCTCGCCGCGGATCTTGGCCAGGCCCGAACTGATGCGCTTCAGTTCGCCGGCGATATTCCGGTACTGGCCCTGAAACCCCTTGCTCACGCGATGCAGCCCTTCCATGAAACGATCGCCCTTTTCCTGCGCGGCCAGGGCCTTGGTAAAGGGATGGTGCGGATCTTCCAGGAGGGAGAGCAAGCGGTTCATGCGCTGCAGCCAGACCGCTTGTTCAACGGTCTCTCTTATCAGCGAGGTGGAAGTGTTGATGCTGTTGACGGTATTGCCCACATTATGTAGAACCTCGGTCGCGTGGGTCGCGATGCCCGCGCGATGAGCGCTTTCCAAAAGGTCCTCCTGGGCTTCGATCAAACCCCGGGTCCTTGCGGCGACAAGATCTTCCAGCATTTTTTCCCGGGAGGCCGCCTGCCGGGCCTGCCAACGCAACAAGCCGTAGATCAAAGCGGTCAGGGCCGATATGTAACCCAGCCAGGCCCACCAGGCCAGCCACCAGGGCTTGGGAACCCTGAAGGGAACGGCAATGCCGGGTTCGTTCCAAAGTCCGTCGTTATTGGCTGCTAACACGCGAAACACGTAGTCGCCCCAGGGCAGGCTGGTATAGGACGCCTTGCGGTTTTCGTCGGCCTCGCGCCAGTGAGGGTCCAAACCTTCCAGGCGAAAGCGGAAACGCGCTTTTTCACCCGCGGTCAGGCAGGCGCCGTTGAAGTGGAATTCCAGGCGATTGATCTTGCGATCCGGTTTGGCGGGCATGGCCGGCAGAGGGACATCGTTGACGATCACGCGTTCGATATTGATGTCGATCGGGACGGTATTGCGTGGGTCGATACGGGCGTCCACCACGGCAGCGCCGCGTTCGCTTGCAAACCAGACGCGTCCCTCGGGGTCAAGGCCGGCGGGTCCGCTGCCCGCCACGTTGCCCGCGTAGGGGTGCGGCGATTCATCGCTTCCCAGAACCACCAGGCCGGAATCTTCTCGTTCGCCCCGGATGAAAGCGGCCAGTTCGTCCGGGTCGGCATGGGCCAGAGATCCCGCCGTGCTCAGCCACAATCTTCCCGAGGCGTCCTGGTTGAAGGCAACCACGGTTTCATGCGGCAGGCCCTGTTCCGGCATCATGGGCCGGAACCGGTCCTCATCAAATACGGCGATGCCCGACATGCTGCCCACCCAGATACGCCCCCGGCGATCTTCAAAAAAGTTGCTGATAACCTGGCTGGACAAGCCGTCTTCCTTGAGGAATTGCCGTGTGCCGGTCGGGCCGATGCGGTAGACGCCGCCGCTGAGCGAACCCACCCACAGGCGACCCCTGCTGTCCTCGATCATGGAAAAAAGGTCGTCGTCTTTCAGGCCCAGGCGTTCGTGGACGTTCTCGAAACCGTAGCCCCTGTCGCGACACAACCCGCCGCTGGCCGGCGCAATCCAAATGGTCCCGTCGCGAGCCGCCACGATACCGCGAATGATCGGCGATGCGCCCGGCAGGATCAGTTGCTGTATCCGCTTGCCGTCCCACCGCCAGGCGCCGGCCTCCCGTGTGGCGATGAGAACATGCCCCTCCCGGGTTTCGGCCATGGTAACCACGGCTCGCTGCGATTCCGCCAATTTGTCGGCCAGGGGTTTCGGAGTGGGCATGAGTTCGAAGTTCCGATAGATATCGATACGGCTGTCCTTGCCGATCCACATCTCGTCGTTGGCCCGACGCAGGACGCTCCAGGTGTGACAGACTTCTTCACGGCAAAAATCGCGTAGAAAGTGGACTTTGCCGTTCCGCCATCGCGTCAGACCGCGCACCATGGACCCCAGCCACAGATTGCCCTCGCGATCGTAGAGCAGGTCCGCGCTGAATTCCGCGGCCTCATCGGGATCACCGGGAAATAAGGTGGTGAACCTGTTTCCCTCCAAGCGGTAAAGGCCCCCCTGGGATACCGAAACCGTCAGTCCCTCGCCGCGTACGAAGGCGCTGACCTTGAAGAAGGGCTGATGGTTTTCCAGTGGAATCCTTTCAGCCTTGCCGGCGACAATCCGGTAGGCATGGGTGCCGCCGGCCCAAATGGAGCCGTCGTGGTCCTGGTAGACCGTGTGGATAGTGGTTTCACCGGGAAGGTCGATGCGGCGGATGGTATTGGGATCGGTCAGATGGTACAGACCGTCGAAGGTTGCCAACCACAGGCTGTCGTCGCGGTGATCCGCCTGCATGGTGGTGACCTCGGAGGAACCCTTGTCCAGGAAATCGGTCACGGAATAGCGCTCCCAGGTCTCCTCCTTCAGGGCGTACAGCCTGCCGTCGTCGGCTACGGCCCACATGTGTCGGTTCGTGTCATCCCAAGTCAGGCGACTGATGTAGATTTCGGGCACGGGGTGTTTTTCGAAGTGGAAGGGAGCGGTCATGCGAAACAGGCCGCAGGTCTGGGTGCCCACCCAAATGACCCCCTGGTCGTCCATGGCCAGGGCTTCGATGTTGGAGCAGGTCAAACCGGAGATGTCAGCGCCTGGAACCAGGACAAAATTCGCGCCGTCAAAACGTGCCAGCCCTTGCTGGGTCCCGACCCACAGATACCCGTCCCCGGCTTGAACAATCGAGGAAACGCTGGAGTGAGGTAGTCCTGAGGCGCTATTCCAGGTGCGGCGAATCAAATAATGAGGCTGCCCGGCCCAAAGAAGAACCGGAACCAGTGCCGATAGAAACATAATCCTCCCTGTCGTCAGCGGCCCGAGCCGGTTTTTTCTCATCGGCGCAATGGGCCGGGGGCTTGACCGGGAGGCGCGGATCTACACTTCCGCGAGGGGTTGTTTTTCCAGGTCCTGAAGCGTGGTCATGGGGATGAATCCGGGTTGGGCGCGGATGCGGTCCAACCAGGCGCGAATTTGACCGTAAGGGGCCAGGGAAATGCCGGCCTCCTCGGCGACATGCGTGTATGCGAAGAGACTGATATCGGCCAGGGTGTAACGTTTGCTGACCATATAAGGCCGACCGTCCAGATGTTTATTCAAAATGTTCAGGGCGCGCCGTGCGTCCTTTTGCCGTTCCTGAAGCATGAGGCCGATATTCTCCGGCGCGGTGCCGCGAATGGTCAGGTGATAACGCGCGGTGCCGATGTTGGGCTCCACGTGGTATTGCTCGAAACACATCCACTGCAACATTTTGCCGCGCTCCATCTGGGAGTCGGGCACAAAGCGCGTGTTTTCGCCGAAATACCAGAGGATGGCGTGAGATTCGGCGAGATATTCCCCCTCCACCGCCACCACGGGGATGCGGGCGTTGGGGTTCTTCTCCAGGAATGCCTTGGTGCGGGTCTCGCCCTTCAGTAGATCGAGATGAATGAAGTCATAAGCTATACCAAGCTGGGAAAGCAGCAGTTCGATCTTATAGGAATTCCCGGAGGGATAGTAGCCGTAAAGCTTGATCATGGAGAAGCTCCGGTTTAAAGGTGATTTCGATTATATAACGATTCGCCCGTATGTCACGCTTTGGTTTGCTTACGCCCCGGATTTGGAAAATCCCTTCCTGTCGTTCCAATCAATTCGCTATTGTCAAGGGGACATTGCGGCCGTGAGCCTCGCCGGTTTCCGGGTGCGCGGCCCGAATGGTCAACTTGTAGCGACCGGGGGCCGAATCCAACTTGGGGATTTGGCCGTAAACGCGCAGGCTGCCTTCCACGCGCATCAGACTCAATTGACGGAAATCCGTCTTGAGTTCCCGTCCCTCCCTGCTGATCGACAGGTCGATAACCAAGTCTGCCGGAGAACCTTTCAGGCCGTTCAGATGGAAGAATACGTTCAACGGTTCCCCGCTGTAAATTTCCGGCCTGCCGCGCACCAGCATGTTGCGAATGACCAGCGGGTCGGCGCTACGGCGGTCCCTGGGATTCGTGATTTTTTTGGCCGCCTTGCCGGGTTTCTCCATCATGTTCAGGGGCAACAGGCGATAATCGTCGTATTGGGAAAGAACGACCTCGCTGATGTGGAATTTCTCGGTGGTGTACAAGGGGCCCGCGGTTACAGCCTCATGCAGGGAAAAGGCGCCCGTATCCAGATTGCGCACATAGAAACGAACCACATCGGGGTCGCCGTCGGCAACCAGCACGTGGTGCAGGCGCAAGCCCTTATCCGGGGGCAATTTAGTCAGCGTGGTCTGGGTGACGTCGTAGACTTCTTCGGCCGCGCCCACCGCGGCCAGACCTACTTCAAAACCTTTCTTGGGCCTGGGTTCCGGCGGCAGATCGATGGTGACGGGAATCAGAACCTGACCGTCCTCACCCCGAAAACGATAAAAACTGTAGCGGCAGTCCAACTCATTGCGTGTCTCCCGCGAGAACAGCAGGTATGTCTCGAACGATAATTGTCTGTCGACCCTGTTCAACCGTTTCCAAGGCCTTTTGCGACCGAACCTCTTGCCGTAGTGAAGTTTCAGGTTTCGGCGGTTGCCGGCTAACTCGATACGGATGCGCTCGCCGGAACTCGCGGCATCGACCGTGTAGACCAGACGGTAGTAGTGCCGGGAAGAATCCTGAAGATTGACTACCTCCCGGGAAATGGAAGCCTTGCCGTCGGCGCGTGCGAAAAAGCCGCCGGTATCGACAGCCAACTTCAGGGGCCCGCTTTGTAATTGGAAATAATCTTCATATTGAGAATTGCCGGAGGTATCGGCCGGCAGATTCGACAGGCTGAGGCCGGGGCTCAGGAATTCGCCGATGGGCCTGCGGTCCGCCTGGACGAACGAATACACGGTCACGTTACGGCGGTTCAGCATTTTGCCGAGCCGGGCAGCCTGGCCGCGCGTATTCATGTACTGGCCGCCGGCCGGTTGCAGATAGACGCCGCCCGATAAATGGTAGATCGCCTTGGCGTGCGGGTGCTGCCCCAGCATCATAGCCATTGCTTCCATCTGGTTGTAATAGCTGCGAAAGTGTTCCAGCTTGAGGCGTTCCTTCTCGATAATCGCTTCTTCCACCCGTCGTTCCAGGTTGGCAATCTCCTGGGGATCGAGCGCTTCCAGGCGGCGGTCCAGCTCTTCCTGGTGTTCCACAATCAAGTCCTGGCTGTTGATCAGGGTGCGGCGGAACTCGCCCTTGTATTCAGCCAGGAGCAGGCAATCGGCCAACATGTCCACATCGTCACTGAAGGGCGACAGGTGTTTCAGGGTTTCGTCGAAGTGCAGGATCTTCATCTTCACCCCGGGTCGAACCTCGGCGCGCACCAACTCTTGCGCGGCTTCGATAATGGGTTCGAATGCATCCGGCCCGATATTGCTGGTATCCAGCAACAGGATCACCACCCGTCCGTCGGGTTGCACCACGGCGCCGCCCTCACCCAACCGGGTCAGGTCGATGGTTTTAGGAGTAACGGCTCGGCCCGTGCGGTGATCCACTTCTTCGAAGAAACTGAGCGACCGCGTCTGCCGCCCCTCTTTCAAAATAAAATCGTCGGCCTTCAAACCGGTGACAGGCTTGCCGTCCCTGTACACCACATGAACGCGAACATCGCGCAAAATCACGGAGATCTGTTCTTGGACCACATCCTGGCCGAAACCATTCAGGGCAAAAAGTAAGAGGCATAGGCGATACATCATAAATCAAACATCCTGCAACCGGGTGACTAAAAAAACAGGCTCACCTCTCCATTGTACACAATAAGCCGCATAAAAACACCTGGAGCGGCGGCCACCCGCGGCCACCTACAGGGACTTGTCAAAGTCGAGGGAATTTGCACGTGTCACGAATTTGCACGTGTCACGTGAGTATCCGGCAGCCGAACCAATCCTCGCTCTAAAAAACAGGAAGAAAGTCGATGCATAAAACAACCAAGCAGCACAGAGAACTGCATAAACTTCCGCTTGAGCGAAAGATATTTTGTTGTTTCCGGGAACAGCAAAGCCCCTACAATTTGAAAGATGTTTTCGGGGAACTCCGTTGCTTTCATTTGACGGTTCAGTACGGCCAGGATCTTGTCGAAAGAGTTCTCACCATTCAGGCCGGCGGAAACCGTGACCATGCGTTCGCCGTTGAAATGGTGAATCACCGCGGGCAGCCATTCAGGAGCGAATTGCGCGAGTTTTCCCAGCGGAACCGGCGCGCCGCCCGGTCGGCTGGCATCCAGTGTGCCCAGTTTGGCGAAGGGTACCTGTTCTCCCTCACCCGAACGCACTACGATGGGCACCGGATCATCGGCCTGGCGGAACCAACCCGCGGGCAGGCCCCGTGGTTGTCCGGGCAGGTCTTTGGCAACATGGTCCCGTGATAGTTGATGGCGACCCGCAATGGCGTCGTCCACACTGAAACGCACCGTAGGAATACCCTGTCCCAGGTTATGCCGAACGGATCGGGTGCCCTGAATGTCGCGCAGCAGGGCGGTGACTTGCTTGGCCGCCACTTGTAATTTGGCACGATCCTCGCCGTAGATGCTTACCTCGTTGGAGGCATCTACCGGCTGACCCTGCTCCATGACGCGGGGAATGACCAGTACATACGGCACGCGTTCGGTGCCCAGGTCGATCGCGTACTCGGCCAGGGGATCCAACGGCGCCCCCGGCTCCGTGGTTACCAGCAACTAGGCCAGGTGCGGACTTTTGGGGTAGCGGGAAAGGTTGTATTAGAATTGCGGTGAGGATCGACCGATGAAGGCCGCGACCGATGCCACCTCGGACCGGTTGCTCATGGCCTCTTCCATCGGTTTGACGGCGCGATCGGTAGTCTCCAGATGCGTACCCTCGGGAAGTTCCAGGCTCAGGAGTAGTTGGTTGCGGTCACCCAGGGGGAAGAATTGCTTCGATGAAGCCGGCACCGATTCCGCTCATAACCAGCAACAGCAAAGTGCCGATACTGACCATAACGGGGTATCGCGTGGAGAGGTGACACAGGAAACCGGTCAATCTTTTTCGGGTCGGCCTGTTATGTTTCTTCTTTTTGGCGCGCAGGAACCTGGCGGCCAGAAAGGGTGTCACGGTTACCGCGTAGAAATAACTGACGGAAAGGGTCAGCATGATCACGGTGGGAATAGCGCGGGTGAAGTCGCCCACGTTACCGACCGCCAACTGCATGGGAATAAACGCGGCCAGTGTGGTTCCGTTCGCCGCCGGCAGGGGCAGCGCCAGTCCACCGACCGCCTGTTTCGCGGCCTGATCGCCCGGCATGCCCGCATTCAGGCCGGCCTGAACCGATTCGGCGACCACGATGGCGTTATCTACCAAAAGGCTGAGTGCAATCACCAGCGCGGCAATGGACATCTAGTGCAGAATCCCGCCGGACATGGCATATAGAGCAATGCTGGACAGAGCAACCAGCGGAACGATAGAGGCCACGATCAGACCCAACCGAATACCCATGGTGCTCATCAAGAGGACTGCCACGATGAGAATACCCAGGCCCAGCGATGCGGTTAACTCGTTGAGACGGCCACTGACCCTCGATGACCACCCGCTCGCCGATCTCAGGGCCTCGGTTTAACACCACGTCGCGATCCAGCAACGGACCCAGGCTGAACGGGACGCGGTGGGACCATCCGTCGCGAATGACGAAGACATAGGCTTCGCGGCCCGTAGGATTGATCACGGCCTCCAGCAGCACCGCGGCGGCCCGGCGCGAGCTCGCCGGCAGAACCACCTCGGCGGTGAGGCCCGGAATGGCGTCGCGAACGTCGCTGAGTTCGATGACTACCGGGAACAGGCGGCCCGATCCGATGGAGCCGGCGCTTGCGGAGGTGATGCGACCGGTAAGGTCATAGCGGCGCAACACGGGGAGGTCCACCCGAACGATTTGCCCGGTTTCAAGATTAACGATCTGATCCTCCGGCGCGAACAGACCCGCCCCATCCTCATGAGCACGTTCATGTTTATCCAATCGTTTGTGTCCCGGCTTTTTTTGTTCAACGGGCGGGCCTGTTCACGTTACCCATCTGTGAACGGCCCGTTCGATCGCCTTCGGTTGATTTGTTATGTTTTGCGTATGCTTCTCGGCCCTCCGGCGCGAACAGACCCGGCCCATCCTCGTAAGCACGTTCATGTTTATTCAATCGTTTGTGTCCCGGGCTTTTTTTGTTCAACGGGCGGGCCTGTTCACGTTACCCATATAGCTCCGGGCGGCGGTCGGTCCGCAGGGGGTAATCCCGGTGTATTCGGGCCAGGTGTCCGGGGTCGACCACTCCGACGAGGACAGCTTCTTCTTCGCCCAGTCGGGTGGGATACTCATCGATCATATCCGGGTAGGGCGGACAAAAGATGGAGTGACCGTTTTCCGAGCCGGCCCGATTTGGACTCATTACATAGATGCCGTTTTCGATGGCGCGGGTGATGACGAAGGGATGCCAGCTTTGAAAGCCCTCGTCGCGCGGCCAACCGCCCGGGTGAATCAATAGAGAAATCCCATGTTTAATCGCCAGATCCCGAGTCAGTTCGGGGAAACGGATGTCGTAACAAATGCAGATGCCAACCTTGATGCCGTTGACCGTGAAGATACCGAGGCCGCTTCGACCGGATGCGAAATGGTCCTTCTCGGAACAAGAGCCGTTCTGGCAGACATGCCACTTGTCGTAGCTGCAAACCAGGTCGCCGCGGGGATCGACCACCGCCGCGGTAATGGTGATGCCGTATTCATGGCGCTTGGGGAAGCTGTAGCAGATATGACAGCCCAATTCCCGAGCCAGGGAGGAAAATGCGACATAACTGGGGCCGTTATCGGTCTCGGCCAGTTCTTCCACGCGGGTGAACGCCTCCCCCCCGTAACCCGAACTCGCCAATTCGGGCAGCACGTAGAGGTGATGACCCGGCGCCGCCCGGATCATTTCCTCGGCTCTCGCGATATTGAAGGCTCGTTGACCCGGTTGGTGCAAGTATTGGACGCCGGCCACGGAAACGGTTCGTGCTGTCATGAGGCGCCTCCCGTCTGTCTTTGCGAGCAGCATAGGGTGCGCTGCCGATCGGGTCAAGAACTTCTTGAGCTGACGGCGAACGTCAATGGATTTGTATCCATTACCGACCGGGTTATGGTTTTGCCGAATCTGAATGATTAGCCTCGCCTATCCGGAGGCCCTAAAATAAATCGGGCTCCTCAGCATGGAAGCTTGAAGGAGCCCGATAAACCCTACCCCACGGCGGTTTGTCTCGCCGTGTTGCCCAATAAGCGCGAAACGCGGGTCAACAGGCTCATACTTTTTTCGATTTTTTCCTCGGCCTAAAAATGCGCCGATCTCCCGGACTATGGTTTGCGAATGGGAACAACCCGGGCATTGGTAGGATTGACCGACTCAGAGTGAATGCGGCTGTCCCCGGCGTGTTCGGCCAGGTACTGGAAGCGGTAATCGAAGATGGTGTCCAGTTTGCGGCGAATCCACCAGTGCATCAGCCATGACCCCAGGGGCTCGAAGGGCAACTGGTAGTGCACGATATCTTCCATGCGCACGCCGCCCTCCACCGGTTCGAAGCGGTGCTGGTGGTGCCACAGGCGATAGGGGCCCAGGCGTTGCTCGTCCACGAAGAAATTGGGTTCACGAACGTGCTTGATTTCGGTCACCCAGTTAACGGGTACTCCCGGCGGCACCGTGATGCGGTACTGGATGATCAGCCCGGCATACATGCGTTCGGGTAGTTCCGAGGTGATGCGGAACTTAAGCCAGGGCGGCGTGATTTCCGAAAGGTTGGCGGGGTTGGAGAAAAAGGACCAGGCCTCTTCAAGGCTCAGCGGCAGAAACTGTTCACGGTAGAGTCTGTGCAAATCGTGCTCCCGCGTCGGCAGGGGCATTGTAACCCGTATCTGTCCGGTATTTCCAGTGGCAATTCAGGATCGAGCGGCGTGCGAAGCGGCTTTCAGGGCCTCAATCAACATCTCGTCTTCCTCGGGAAATACCGAGGCCATATTGAGGATGAACCGTTCCTCGCGGATATAACCCACGACCGGCGGGTTTCCCGTCCTCAGAGCGAAGGCCAGGGCGTCGGGTTTGATGGATGCGCAACTGAGGCAGACCGAGGGGCGCGCCTCCTGGGGCAGGCTGCCGCCGCCGATATAGCCCTGGTCCCGAAATACGTCCAGAGCTAATTCGGGTACCGCCGCGGCGATTTTTTCGGCTCTTGTTTCCAACTCGGCGATCTCCGTGGAGGCCAGCCTGGAGAAGGGGTTTTGCTTTACCGTCACGGTACGAACCAGTTGGTGACAGGCAATAGAGATGGATAGTTTATCGCAACGCAACATGCGCATCATGGGGTGTTTGCGCAGCTTTTGGATCGCCGCTTTGGCGCCCAGGATGATCCCCGCCTGGACGCCGCCGAACAATTTGTCTCCCGAAAAGATCAGCAGGTCCGGCCGGGCTTTCAGGTAATCCTCGATAAAGGGTTCCGGCACCTCGGGGAATTCCAGCGATTGGGAAAGACCGCTGCCCAGGTCCATGATCACCGGAATCTTGTGTTTGCGGCCCAGCGCGGTCAACTCGGCAATGGTGACCTCACGGGTGAAGCCCTCGATGCGGTAGTTGGATGTATGGGTTTTCAGGAAGCAGGCGGTTCGCTCGGTGACGGCATCAGCGTAGTCATCCGGCTTGGTTTTGTTGGTGGTGCCTACTTCTACCAAGGTGGTGCCGGCCAGGTTCATGATGTCGGGCAATCGGAAGCTACCGCCGATTTCGATCAATTCCCCTCGGCTGACCACGGTCTCGCCGCCTCCGCCGACAGCCGATAAAACCAGGGCCACGGCAGCGGCCGCATTGTTGACCAGGGTGGCGTCCTCCACATCCCAGATCAGCCGGGCCAGGGTGGCAAAATGGACATCGCGATGACCGCGCTTACCGGTCTTCAGGTTCATTTCCAGATTGGTATAACCGGCCACATCGTCCAACGCGGCCATGACGGTCTCCCGATCGAGAGGCGCGCGTCCCTGGTTGGTGTGCAACAGAATCCCGGTTGCGTTGATCACATGCGCCGGGCCCGGTTTGCGTAACGGGCCGACCACGGCCTCCAGGTCGCTTTCAGTCACCTGGAAACGGTTTTCCTTGCGCAGACGCGCGGCCAATAACCGGGCCGCGCGCACGGCTAATTCGTGGGGCAGGGTCAAACCGGGACAGGCGCGGCGAATGTGTTCGACGAGATCGTTGACGGGCGGAATGGCGGCGCGGGGATCGGGGTCTTTCATCGGCGATGATCCTGGGTTATAGTGTTGGTGAGAGGGGTATGTATGTTGGACCTTGTCATATTCGTTGCAGCTTTAGTAGGTATCACGCTCGCCTGGCGGCCCGCGAACGGTCGCCCGCGCGGCAAGCGGAAAGTCTTCAGTAAGGGCTCCGCCAATCCCTTTCAGGGCCGATTCCACAAGCCGCCGCCCAAGCCGGCCAATCATACCATAGATAAAGGCAGCATGACCCGCTGCCACAACTGCGCCACCTACTTCCCCATGGGCCAGGTGGTGCACGAGGTGGTGGAAGGCCACCTGCTGGAATTCTGCTCGGTGAACTGCCGCAACAGTTTTCTGGGTCCCCACGATTAGCCCCGGCATTGGAAAGCGCCTGCAAGTCTTCAGACAACCTGAGCCGGACGCAGCTCTGACAAGTCACGGTTCAGTGCGGCTCAGTGTCGCATGACTTGCCGGGAATTCCATGAGCTGGTACCCTTGTTCCTTGTTGCGACCGGGATTTCCGGTTTGGGGTAGGTTATGAAGAAAAAAGTGGTTGTGGGGCTTTCCGGCGGCGTGGACAGCGCGGTAGCCGCGTTGTTGTTGAAGGATCAAGGCCATGAAGTCATCGGCATCTTTATGAAGAATTGGGAAGACGAGGGCGATGATTGCCCTGCCGAGGAAGATGCGCGCGAGGCGCGTCTGGTTGCCGATGCGGTAGGCATTCCCTTCTACACCTTCAACTTCGTCAAGCAGTATTGGGACAACGTCTTCAGTGCTTTTTTACAGGAATATTCCCAGGGCTTTACGCCCAACCCCGACATATTGTGCAACAAGGAAATCAAGTTCAAATGTTTTCTGGAAAAGGCCCTGGAGTTGGAAGTCGATTGTATCGCCACCGGTCATTACGCGCGGGTGCGTCAGGTAGGTGATCACTTCGAGCTACTGAAGGGTGTAGATCCCGATAAGGACCAGAGTTATTTTCTGCACGCATTGGGGCAGCGCGCCTTGAGTAAAACCGTGTTCCCCTTGGGCGGTCTCATGAAGCAGGAGGTTCGCGAGATTGCCAAAACCAGGGGTTTGCCCAACTGGGACCGCAAGGATTCCACGGGCATTTGTTTCATCGGCGAGCGCAAGTTCACCGAGTTCCTGAAGAGTTACCTGGGCGCTCAGCCGGGCGAAATTCAAGATCCCTCCGGGCGCGTGGTCGGCCGACATCAGGGCTTGATGTACCATACCATCGGTCAGCGTCAAGGATTGGGCATCGGTGGACCGGGCGAGCCCTGGTTCGTGGTGGGCAAGGATATTCCCAATCGGGTTTTGATTGCGGCGCAAGGCAAGAACAACCCCTTACTGTTTGCTCCGGCGCTGACCTGTTCGGAAATGACCACGCTCAGCGACCAACCCTTGGAAACGCCGATCCGCTGCCGGGCCAAGATCCGCTATCGCCAGGCCGATCAGGCATGTCGGGTGCACGCATTGGAAGACGGCATGTACCGGGTTGATTTCGACGAGTCGCAACGAGCGATTTCCCCCAAGCAATCCGTTGTCTTCTACGACGGCGATGTCTGCCTGGGAGGCGCGGTGATCGAGACGGCGGTGAGAGAACCGGCAGCCGTGTCGGCCGTTGCCGGCTCATAAAAGCTCCTTCCCGCGCCGGTTCAGATCAGCGCGAGTAGGATTATCGTTGCTGGAGCAATATTCGCCTCAACGGGCATCCGGTTGCGGGTTTTTTTGGAAGTGGAACAGTTCGGGCAGGTTCTTCTCCAGGATGGGTTGCACCGGGAGGGTTTTTCCGCATAGGTGCAGGAAGGCTTCCGCTTCACCGGCGATCAGGGCGTCCAGGCCGTCGCTGTCCAGTACCCGTCCGTCCGCATCGCGTAGGCCGTCCAGGATGGGGAACAGGGCTTCCGCCGAGACGCGGCCCGGACCTCGCTCATCGACCAGGATCAAATTGCTGAACTCGTCCACATACGCGGCCAGGGGTTCGGTCAGCTTGCGGTCGGTGTGGTCCCGGAGGTTGCCGGTTGCGTCGAGGAACCAGATCAGCGGCAGGTAGTCCAGCGCTACGAATACCCGTTGCGGTCCGTTTTGCACATACCAGCGGCCTTGTTCATCGCGGTCATAGTTGCGCTTGAAAAAAGCAATCGACAGCGGCAGGTCGATCTCATTCCCGCGCAGGAACCAGCGGCCGCGTCGATCCAGCGACAGCCAACCGTAGGCCGCCGGTACGTTCGGCATTCGGGCCATGGCGCGGAGGACTGAATCATCCATCAGGCGAGCCTCTGAAAGTGGCAGGTCAGCAGTTCCGCGTTAAAACCGGGACCGAAAGCAGCCATCAGGCCTAGACCTTGCGGCTGCTCTTTCAGCTTCTCGTGCAGGACCCATAAAATGCTGGCGGAAGACAAGTTCCCCACCTGGCGCAGCACTCGCCGCGAAACCTCGATGTGGGATTCATCCAGGTTCAACACCTGCTTCAGGCTGTCCATGATGCGGCGACCGCCGGGATGAAAGATGTGGTGATCGATATCCTCCGGGGTCTTGTTCTGAGCGGCCAGGAAGCTTTCTACCGGCTCGCGGAAGTTTTTTTGGATGAGCGGGGAGATCTTCTTGTCCAGAATGATGCGGAAGCCCTTGGCGTCCAGATCGAAACCCATCAGTTCCGGCGTGTCGTAAAAGAAGTGGGTTTGTCCGTGCAGCAGCTTGCAGGCATCCGGTTCTCCGCTGAGCAGGGCCGCCGCGCCGCCGTCGCCGAAAAGCGCTGAACTGACCACGTTGGCCAGGCGGAAGTCGTCCATTTGCACGGTTAACGAGGGCAGTTCGACCGCCATGACCACCACCTTGTGATCGGGAAAGGCCGTCAGGTACTCGCGGGCCCGACTGAGCGCCATGGCTCCGGCCGCGCAGCCCAGTTCGGTAAGGGGCATGCGCTTGGTGTCGGGCCGCATGCGGAACTCGCTGATCAGGTAACTGTCCATGGCCGGGATCATGAAACCGGTGCACGAGGTGGTGATGATCATGTCGATTTCATCGGCTCGAATGCCCGTCCGGTCCATCAGGTCCCGAAGCATGGCGCCGCCCAGTTTCAGGCATTCCCGGCTGTAGACATCATTGCGCCAACCCAGGTCAGGGTTGTCCAACAGTTCGTCAATGGGTCGCACCAGGTAGCGTTGATCGACACCGGCGTTGGTGAAGATGCCGAGCGCCTGTTCCAGGAAGGGCACCTTGCCCTTGAGCAGTCTCCTGCCCACTTCCCTGATTCCGTCCTGGTCGATTCGGTGATCCGGCACAGCGGTCGTCATTGCATTGATAAAGGCCATTCAGGCACGTCTCCAGCGCAGGGCCGCCCGAGTTCCGTCCCGGTCCACCAGTTGAAGACAGGCCGAGGAGGCGGCGAGCATACGTAAGATACCGATACCGGTCATGGGCACCGGGGCGGCGCATTCATGGGGATCGGGAGTGAAACCGGAATCGGCTTCGGTCGCTTCGAGCGTGCCCAAAGCGGAATCGCGAGTCAAAAGTAAACAAACCGCACCTTCAATACCCGGAGCATGCGGCACGGCAGCTTTCCTCCTGGCTCCTTCTTCCATCTGCTCGCCGGCGCCGGCAAGAACCAGCAGGACACCGCGATGAACGGAGGCCAGGTATTCTAATTGGGGCAACATCCAAGCCAGAGCCGTCGGGTTTTGCAGGGCGTTGAAGCAGGGACCCTGAATCCCGAAGGTAATGGAGAGATGCGCGGCTACCTGGTTTTGCAGGGAGCGCAGTAAGGTAAACGGGTGGATGCGGCGCGACCGCGCGGCGAAACCGGGGCCGGTGAGCCGGCCGTCGGGCGAGCGTTTCCAAGCAGCGTCGAAGGCGGAAACCATGGGACCGCCGGGTCCGCAGAGGCAGGCAAGCGCCAGATTCTCGGACGCGGGCCGCATGGCGGCGACGGCTTCCTGAGCGTAGGCGGCAGCAGCGGAACTGGTGCGTCCGCCCGACAAGGTCCCCGTTTCCAGGATGCCGTCCATGCCCTTCAAATCGTCAGGAACCGTGGTCAGGGCGGCTGAATACGCGGTGACGCCGATCATGGCCGTTCTCTCGCCAGCAGCACGCAGCTGTTGTGGCCGCCGAAAGCAAAGGCGTTGGACAGGGCGAAGTTCCCCGCGATCGGTTGTTTTTTATTGGCCGCATAATTCAGGTCACAGAGGGGGTCCGGCCGATGCAGGTTGATGGTGGGCGGTGCGGTTTGTTCCCGCAGCGCATCCAGGCAAACCAGGGCTTCGATAAGAGAAGCGGCGCCAAGTGTATGACCGATCATGGACTTGATGGAACTGACCGGAATGTGGTCGGCGTGCTTTTTGAAGATTGTGCGGTACAGCCTGGTCTCGGCAGCATCGTTGATCTGGGTGGAGGTTCCGTGTGCGCTGATATAGGCGGGCTTTTCCACGGGTCCCAGGGCCTGGCGGCAGGCAGCCTCCATGGCCGCGCCGTCCTCCGGCAGGTCGGTAAACCCTGCCGCGTTCATACTTTGTCCGAAGCCGCACAGCAGACCCTTGGGGCGATGAGGCGGATGGTTGGAGAGCCAGGCCGCCGCTGCGCCCTCTCCCATGACAAAACCGCGGCGGTCCAAGTCGAACGGGCGGCTGGACGTGGTATCGTCACTGTCGTTGAGCGCCTTCAGGTTGCGAAAGAGCGCGGTACCGACCGGGTTCAACATGGCTGATGCGCAGACAACCAATACATCGTCCACCAGACCGGCGCGCAGCCAGTGGGCGGCGGCAATCAAAGCATCATTCCCGGTGGCGCAGGCGGAATCCAGACGCATGCGCGGGCCGGCTATGGGGATTGCAGCCGCGATCAGGGACAAGGGTTCTTGATCGCAAAAGGGCAGAGCGGCCTTCATACCCCCGGGGTTATCGCGATGAACCAGGGCGCATTCCACGTAATCGGTTTCGGAAAGCTGGGAGGGCAGCCCGAGAACCAACCCGTAGCGACGAGCCGGGTCATAGGCCAACTTGTTCAGAGCTTCCAGGGCCAGCATGCAGCCGCGCGGTCGGTCAGTGTCTTCCAGTGGAACCGGTGCGCCGATGCGAACCGGAAAGTCGTCGTCGATGCGGCGGACCGCTGAACGGCCTTCGCGGAAGTCTTCCCATTCAAGCAAGCCCGGACAGATCATGGCCCCGTCGACGATCGCGATCGGTTTTTGAAAGGCAGCGTTCACCGGGCCTCCAGATACACATAGAGATCCAGTCGATCCTCGTTGGCGACGGCGCCCAGCATGGCGGAATAGGGCTTGATGCCGAAATCGCTGAATTTCATGGGGGCCGTTGCCTCTAATTTCAGAACACCGTCGGTGGTTTCGATAACGGCGGGAACCTCTACCTCGGCCGTTTTGCCCCGAATGGTAAAGGTCATGGTCAACACATGGGTAAAGCTTTGTTTGCCAATAGTGGTCTTTTCGGAGCGCACCCCGACCAGGCGAGCGGCAATCTGTTTGTGTTCGGCGCCGTGTAATTGCTTTTTGCCCAACATGGCCTTGCGGATTTTATTGCGGTCTTTGTCCTTCAACGGTTCGAAGGGCTCGGACAGGATACCCAGTTCCTCGATGCGCCCGTAATACCGTTTGGATGTCTCGGTTTCATCGACGATCAGTTCATCGACGGGTAGTTCCGCGGTCAATTTCAGGGTGTCGGGGCCCGCGTCCATGCTGAGCGAAAGCGTGTAATTCCCCGCGAAAATGAAATGGTTATGCGCGAGCCCTTTGGCAATACCGGCCTTGTGGGTAATCACGGCCAGAATACTCTTTTCAGGAATAACCGTCCATTCAGCCGGGGCGCCGGATGGGGAAAGCCAAAGCAGGGCCAAAAGTGGGACAAGAAACACGGCATCCTCCAGGGGTAATTGAGCTCCACATCGAAGACACCCCCATTATACCCTCGAAAAGCCCCATGGCCAGAACTCATCCTCAGGGGTAATCGATTGAAAACCCGCATGGGCCAAGCTCTAACAATTCCCCAATGTTTTTCCTCAAAAATTGTGGAAAACTCTGTGGAAAACCTGGGGAAAATCAACTGAAGGGCTTGACCGGTGAGGGCTCCGGTCACAATACACACAAAAATGTGCATGCGCTTAACCCTATGCGGCGCAACGTTTCGGCTTGACAAGATCGCTACGAGAGTGAATGCGGCTTTGTAAACCAAAGCTCACGGGAAACGACTGTGGAAAAAATGTGGAAAACGGGCGTCAACTGTTCACTGATAAGGGTTTCAGGACTTAAGGGACCGTTTGCGGCCAAGAGACATTCCGTTGTGATTTTCACGGAAGGCTCTAAAGAGTTGTCACTTGTAAAAGAAGTGTAAAAGATGTACTGCCGGGGCCGGTATTAGACGAGCACGGCGAGTGATGCCGCCGTCATGGAACCAGGGCGATAATGCGCAAGGGTCCCCCGCTGCCGCCTTTTATTTTCATGGGTAAAGCCCACACGTGAATCCCTTTTTCCGGCAGTTTGTCCAGATTGGCCACGTTTTCGAAAGCGGGAATGTTGGCCTCGAACAGAATGCAGTGACTTTCAAAGTGGGTGGATTGACCATAGTCAATGCTGGGCGTATCGAGGCCGATTGCTTTGATCTTGCGATTGGCTGTCAGCCATTTGGCGGCATCCGGGTGCAGTCCGGGAAAATGCAGTTCGGCCACGGCTTCGGGTCCCAATCGATCGGTGCCCAGATATTGCTTTCGATCGGGCCAGTACTTGCCGTATCCGGTGCGCACCAGGACGATGATCTGATCCGGCAGGCGACCGTGCCTCGCTTCCCAGGCTTTGAAATCGGCGGCGGAGACCTGGTAATCGCGGTTTTTGAGCGCCTTATGAGAAACATCCACCACTACGGCCGGGCCGATGAGTTGATCCAGGGGGATCTCATCGGCAGTATTTTTTCCCTCGGCGAAATGGATGGGCGCATCCAGGTGGGTTCCGCCGTGTTCCGCACTGGTGAAGGTATTGGCCTCGTAGTAATAGCCTTTATCGGTATGGCCTTTGAAATCGGAAATGAGTTTGAAGCCCCCGGCGGTGGGCCAGTAGATGGTGTCCTTTCCATAGGCATAGGTCAGGTCTACCCAGGTTCCGGCGGGCAGTCCCTCACCGGCGAAGAGACCGAAGATCAGCAAGGTGCACAACATGACAACTTCCTCCGAAACAAGATGATGAAGGCCTTGGTGCATTCTACCTCATCCGCCCTTCATTTGCACCGTCTCGTGTCAGACGATCAGGAAGGATCAATATCTGGGGCGCATGTTGTAGTAGAAGCCGAACTTGATGGGAATGAAGTCGTCGTCGACATGTTGAGGCAGCGGAGGCGCGGGATTGGTGTTCTTGATGGCGTTGAGCGCCGACACGTCCAGGGGCTCGTGTTTACTGGCCAGGATGACTTTGATATCGCTGATGCGGCCGTCTTTGTGAATGTTGAAAGAAACGCCGGTTACGCCCGCCACCTCGAACCTGGCTATGTTGGGGATGCGCCAGTTCCCCTGGACCTTCTGCTTGAGAATTCTCAGGTAGGCGCCGAGATCGCTGCGGGTGGTTTCCACGGTCAGACCCAGGTTGGGAGCGCCGCTGCCGCGCCGATTGTCGTAGCGGCTGCTGTCGACATAGCGGTTGGGAGCGGGTTGCGAGGCCTGCATGTTTTTCATAGCGGATTTGCGCGCCGCCTGCATCTGCTGTTGGGTAATCGGCCGGTAGGGACGCGGAGCGCCGACGGGCAGGTCGACATCGCCCTCTTCCGCGGGTTTCAGTTCCGACTTCTTGGGGATGTCGGTAGGTTCGGCCCTGGGGTCCGGTTCTTCCACCTCTACCTTTTCCGGTTCTTCAACGGGCGCCTCGTCTTGGGTCTCCTCGACAGTTTCTTCCATCTCTTCCGGTTCTGCCGCCGCTTCGTCCTCGGTAGCTTCTTCCTCGCGCTGTTCCTGTTCCTGTTCTTGCTCCGGTGTGGGCTCGGTTTTATTTTCAACCATCTGTTGTTGCGGTTGCAGCGCGGGTTGCGGCTGCCGGGGCGGTTGCGGGGGAACGGCCGGTTGCGGTTGAGGATTGGGCCGTACCACCGGATTGTTTTGCAGTTCGTAGGTATCGCCCTCGGAGTAGGGATCGGGTTCCTCGTCGGGGGCATCCTCGGTGGGCGCGCGTTTGATGTGTTGCGCGTCCGAGGCGAATTTGGGGTCCTCGGGCGCCTCCTCGTCTTCCGGGGCGTCCATGAAGCGGAACATCATCTCGCGCTGCTGCTCCTTTTTTTCTTCTTGCAGTTGTACCAGTTCGGCAGCGCTGAGACGAAAGACATCCGCGTTGGCCCCTATGGTGATGAGAAGTAAAAGCAGCGCCAGGGCCATCAGGGTAGAATATTTTAAATCGAACTTGGGTTTGGCTTCCTCTCGGAACCGGTACATATAATCTCCCCACGGATCCCGCTATTCAGTTTAACGGAAACCGCGACACAAAAGACCGAAACAACCGCCCACGGGTAAGCCTAGCAAAATCCCGGCCGTTGTGCCGGCCGTTCCGTCGGTTTGAACGAGAAAACCATGCGGCTCAATGGAAGAAGCGGGCCATGATGCGCTCCAGCCATTCCCTGTCTACCTCGTCAAACGTATTGAATCGGGTACTGTCCACGTCAAAAACCGCAATCAGCGCGCCTTTTTTGTCGGTCACCGGCACCACGATCTCGCTGTTGGAGCGGCTGTCGCAGGCAATATGACCGGGGAATTGATGGACATCGGCCACGATTTGAGTCTTCATTTCGGCGGCGCAGGTGCCGCACACGCCGCGCCCGAACTCGATGCGCAGGCAGCCCATGGTGCCCTGATAGGGACCTACCAGCAGCGCGCCGTCAACCACGCGGTAGAAACCCACCCAGAAGAAGTCCTCCATATTGGTTTTGAGGATGCAGTTGATGGTAGCCATGACGGCCACGTGGTCTTCGATGCCTTCCAAAACCGATTCCAATTCCCGATAGGACTGCTCGTAACGTTGCTGTTTGCTTTCCAAGTAGACCTCCCCATCATCACTACGCCGGGCGGGCCCCATTATACCCACGAGATCGTCTTAAAGAAAGCGAGCTCTTTTTTACGGATAACTCCACCGGTAGAAAAAGCTTTCAACCACCATCAAAAAGTGTTTAAGTAGGGCGCATCGATATTAGATTTCGATGGGAGCGCACCTATGAACATTTCATCTGGATTCGACGGCGGCAATATCACTTGCCTTTCCTGCGAGGACCCGGGCGATATCCGCCTGGAGATCAAAAAAGATAACCAGTCCCATTTCTACCAGTGGTTTTACTTCCGCCTGACCGGCGCCAAGGACACGCCGTGTACTCTGAAGATTACCAACGCCGGCGGCGCGGCCTATACCGAGGGTTATGAAGACTACAAGGCAGTGGCTTCCTACGATCGCGATACCTGGTTCCGGGTAGAGACCCGCTTCGACGGCAAGGAACTGTCCATTCATCACGAGCCGGAGGAAAACGCTGTTTATTACGCCTACTTCGCCCCCTACTCCATGGAGCGGCATGCCGATCTGGTCGCCTCGGCGCTGGGTTCCCCCCTGGTCGATCTCCTTCACGCGGGGCACACCCTGGACGGCCAGGACATGGATGTGCTGAAGATCGGCGAAGACGGCGACGACAAGAAAGTGTGCTGGTTCATCGCCAGGCAACACCCGGGTGAAACCATGGCGGAATGGTGGATGGAAGGCTTCCTTGACCGACTGTTGGACGAGGACGATCCGATCTGTCGCGATTTGTTGCGCCGATTCGTTTTCTATGTGGTCCCCAATATGAACCCGGACGGCAGTCGTCGCGGGTACCTGCGCACCAACGCGGTCGGCGCCAACCTGAACCGCGAGTGGGTGGATGCCTCCATGGAGCGCAGCCCGGAGGTTTTCGCGATCCGCGGTTTGATGGAGCAAACGGGTGTCCATTTCTTCCTGGACGTCCATGGTGATGAGGGGTTGCCGTATAACTTCATCAGCGGCATGGAAGGTTTGCCGAGTTGGAATGATGAAGCCGAAGCGCAACAACAGGCATTTCTGGACGCGTTATTGCAAGCCAGCCCGGACTTCCAAACGGAACACGGCTATCCGGTGGACCCGCCGGGAGAGGCCAACCTGACCATGGCTTCGAACTACGTGGGCGAGACCTTCAAATGTCTTGCCTTGACCCTGGAAATGCCGTTCAAAGACACGGTAGACACCCCCAACCAGATCCAGGGCTGGAGCCCGGAAAGAAGCCGCCGCTTCGGCGCGGCCTGCCTCAACGCCTTGTACACCATACGTGAGGAACTGTAAGCAACCTCCCACGAAAAGTAGATAGCGGGAATGCTATCTACTTTCCTTGGAATAGTAAGGCTCTTAAGAGTTAGAAACAACCCATGGAAGCCGGAACCGGATTCGGCTGTTCACCTTCGGACTATGCCAAAAATTACCGCGAGGATGCCGACGCGAACGAGTGGTAAGCGCCTTGCCGGATGTCCTTACCGATGCCGGTTTACATTCAATTTCTTGAATCCGAAGTTTTGTAGTTTGGACCGTCACCCAATTTTACGCTTTGTCTTCAATCGATCAAACCCAAGCATAATCAACAGCTTGGTCTTGATTCAGAAACTGGGAATGATGCCGGCACTTTTCTTGTTATCGACATAATTGCTTTCAGTTGGCTCCCGGATGACCAGGCCGGCAGCATTGCAACCAACCGAAGCATCATTCCCAAATCAACAAACCCTGAAGCTTAGCCGCTCGTCGCAATTTCAGTTGTGACAAGCCCGGTTTCTTTTCCTCCTCCGGAAAAGGTGCAGCCCCCGCCCGGCGTGAAGACGCCGGGCTTTTTTCATATCCGCGCTTATTTTCCCGAGTAAATAAGCAATAAGTCTTAATGAAACCGACCTACATGACGACAAATTTACTTATTAGGGTATTTTTTTAACCCTCTTTACACTATTCAAAGCATATCGAGTCATGTATGCACCATCCGAGTTCAGTGTCGTTACTTTTTTTTCTGTGGATGGGCGGGCTGACGGCCGACGCGCGGGAAGCCGGCCACCACTTCCAAAGACTGGGTTTGGACGAGGGTTTGCAACAGAATACCATCACCGCCCTGGCTCAAGACAGGGACGGCTTCCTCTGGATCGGCACTTATGAAGGGCTCTATCGCTACGACGGCAACAGCTTCACCCACTATAAAAACAACCCCGATGATCCCAACAGTCTCAGCGACGATGCCGTATACACGATTTTACCCAATGACGACGGCACCATCTGGGTGGGCACTTCCTCGGGGGGATTGAATCAGTTGGACCCGAACACCGGTTATTGCCTTGTGTTTCGTCGGCAGTCGGCGGACGCGGGTCTTGGCAGCGACAAGATCCGCGTCCTGTTGCGCGACAGTAAAGGGCGTTTGTGGATCGGCACCACTGACGGCTTGAACATGATGGACCCCATCTGGGCCCGGTTTTCTCATTACAAGCATGATACTCAAGACCCGAACTCTTTGCCGTCCGATATCATCAATGGGCTGGTGGAAGGGCCGAACGGATTGATCTGGGTGGGAACAACCAAAGGACTGGCCGTTCTGGACCCTGAAACAGCGGATTGCCGCCGACTTCCCGAAGCAACACCCAAGGGACCGTCCAATCGGGTGATACGGGATCTGGAGAAAGACGACCAGGATAGAATCTGGGTAGCAACGGAAGGCGGACTTGCCTGGAAAGCGCCCGATGAAGACGGTTTCAATCAGATCTTCCACGACCCGGCCCGGCCCGACAGCTTGCCGGCGGATAGGGTGACTTGCCTGACCCTGGGCGGAAACGGTCTGCTGTGGGTCGGTACCCAGGAAGGCCTTGCCTGCCTGGAAGATGCTGAAAGCGCACGGTTCAAGGTTTTCAAAAACGATCCGTTCGATCCCGGCAGCCTCAGTACCGGTTACATCTTGAGCTTGTTTGAAGACAGCTACGGCGTGTTGTGGATCGGCACCAGGGGCGGCTGGCTGAACAAATTCAACCCCAGAGTCCACCGCTTTCGCCATTACCGGGTTCAAACGGGACAATCGGGAAGTCTCAGCCATAACAATATCCGCACCATCATGGAAGATCCCAACGGCACACTTTGGCTGGGCAGTGTCAGCGGCGGTTTGAACCGATTGGACCGGGGCGCCGACGGCTATCGCGTCTACCGAAAAGAACAGGGAGGCCTATTGTCCGACCGGGTTTACGCCCTGGCCTGGGACTCGCGGGACTTGCTTTGGGTGGGCACCGATCGAGGCCTTAATCTTTTGAACCCGAAAACCGACCGGATCGAAACCTATTCGGCTGATCCAAAACGAAAAGATGCTCTGAGCGACAACCGAATTCGATCGCTTCTATACGATCATGAGGGCACCCTTTGGGTAGGCACCAAGTGGGGTGGTTTGAATCGTTATCTACCGGAAGAGGATGCTTTTCACCGCTACCCGATTGGCAAGGACAGAGACGACGGCATCAATGATCCCAGCGTCTACCAGATATTCAGGGCGCGTGACGGCCGGCTATGGCTGGGCACGCTCGGCGGCGGCGTCAATCGCCTGGATCCTGCAACTGACAAGATTCGTCATTACCCGCATCTTCCCAAAGACCCGAAATCCCTATCCCACGACCGGGTCTACGCCATTGCAGAGGATGGTTCGGGCAACTTGTGGATCGGCACGGACGCGGGTTTGAACCGCTACGACAGCAGCACGGACACCTTTGAACGGTTCTTCCCAAAGTCCGATTTTTCCAATAAGGTATGCGGCCTGGTTGTCGACGACCGGGACCATATCTGGATGAGCAATGCACGCGGCATAGCCAGGTTGATACCTCAAACCGCGGCCTGGCGACATTACGATGCGGACTTCGACATTCTAAGGACCAGTTTCAATATCGGGGCCTTTACCCGCACCCCTGACGGACGTATCTACTTCGGGGGCATCAACGGCTACAATATGTTTCGTCCCGAGGAACTCTTGGACGACCCCTATTCCGCCAGGCCCTTGATCCAAAACCTAAGCCTGAAAGGAAAGCCGGTATCGCTCGCGGGTTTGCATACGGTTGATGTGGCCCAGGGCGATTTTCCGGTCCAAATCGGTTGGACCGGCTTGCATTTCGGTTACCCCGATTGGATTCGATTCCGTTACATGTTGGAAGGTTTCGACGACGATTGGATCGAGGTAGGCGCCGATCGCAGGAGTATCGTTTATAACAGCCTACCGGTCGGCGAATACGATTTCCGCCTTAAGGCTTTGAACGCGGACGGATTGTTAAGCGAAGAGCAGGTCGGCCTGCACCTGTCCGTTAAGGAAACGCCCTGGTTCTCCTGGTGGGCCTGGCTGCTTTACGGAGGCGCGGCCTTACTGGCGATCAGGATCATGGTGCGCATTAAAACCTATCGCCTGGAGCGCCGTCAGCGGTTGTTGGCGCAGCAGAATCAGGAACTGGAGCAACGGGTCGCCGAACGAACCCAAATGCTGGCGGACGCTCAGCGGGAACTGGTGGAACGGGCACACCAGGCGGGCCGCGCCGAAATCGCCATCTCCATCTTGCACAACGTGGGCAATGTGCTCAACAGCGTCAATGTCTCCGGCCAGGAACTGGCCCGCTACCGGGAAACCTCACATTTGGAGCGTTTGAATCGGGGCGTTACCTTGCTGAAGGAAATCCTGGCCGTGTCCGATCACCCCAAGGCCGCCGACCTGTGCACCTTCTTCTGTCGTTTGGAAGGCCGCATGAAACGCGATTACGAAAACCTGCAACACCATGTGAGCCGAATCCAAGAACGGATCGAAATCATTCGCGAGGTGATTCGTACCCAGCAGAGCTATGCCGCGGTTTCTTCGCATACCGAGACGGTCAAACTGTCGCGTTTGATTCGGGATGCACTGGAGATTGTGGGCGGTTCCCTGGAAAGAAACCGGGTGAACCTGGACCTGAGGGGAGATATGGAACTACAGGTTCTCGCCCAGAAAACCAAGTTGATCCACGTTTTCCTCAACATCATCAAAAATGCGGGCGAGGCCATGAGAGCAAGCGCGGATCGGAAACTGACCATCGACATAGACGGTGAGGGGGCATTCGTCCGAGTTCGCTTTGCCGATACCGGCACGGGCATTGATCCGGAACATATGAAAAGCGTTTTTACCCATGGCTTTACCACAAAAAACGACGGCAACGGCTTCGGTCTGCACTCCTGCGCAACCGCGATCTCGGAAATGGGCGGAACCCTGAAAGCCGACTCCGACGGCCGAGACAAGGGCGCCGTTTTTACCGTCAGGCTCCCCAAGCAGGTGCGCGAGGCGGCCGGTCGTTGAAGTTCACAAAATGTGCGGGATAAACGAATCCGCGAGAAAAGTCCCGGACTGGGAAAAACTTGTGTAAAGTTGAGCCTCTTTTCCCATGAAATTCGCTTTATCGATGACAGGATGAGAGAGCTCACCTGTAAGCCGCGACCCTACTCGAATGATCGGACGAGTCACTTTTCGCGGAACATCAGCGATCAGCAATTCCCTTCCTTCACAATCGGCTTTTCTAATCGGCCTTCAATACGTCAACGGCAGCCGAGGCTTCGGGGCTCACATCCGAAGACCGGCCGCATGTCACCGGTAATGCTATGGGGGAAAGCGTTAGCGGTGGCGTACCGCCGGATTGCCTGCCGGACGTGCGTCAATGCACCTTCCTACGGGGAGGGGACACCCGGCGGGGTGTTTCTCCTCCCTATTTTAATATGTACCCGGGGCATGCCCCTTCCCGGGAAGATAATCGACCGAATCGCTTTGAGGAGCATCGTTCCCGGGCGTCGGAGTTGTTGCCGAAAAAAACACAACACCATTCTCGGGAGTAGGGCTTTTCGACCTGGGAAAGGGGGCATATCGGTCGGGATGAAGACTATCGAAAGCCTCAAACACGGCATCAATCCCGGAAACATGTCCACTCGGAGATTAATTTAACAACTTCAGCCGAAGATTCGAGCTGTTTCGGCCCCGCCATACCGTCTGATTTTTGAAATAACAACCGGAATGTCGACTGGATTGTGTTATTTTCCCGGGAAAACATCTACTCCGGCGATATCTGCCGGCCCAAATTCCGGGAACCGGACCGTCGCCCGCGCCAAAAACGGCATCATTCCCGGGAACAGAACCACCTTTGCCGTGCTCAGGTAGTCCCAATCCCGAGCGGAATGCTCGCCATCCCCGAAAAAGCAGGCCCAAAATCCGGTAAATTTGATCAAATCCGCCAACTTTGAGGTCTTAACAACCGCTGAGGGCGATAAACTATCAAATCAACGCGGCGGCTACTTCATAGGAAGCAAAGCACGTCCAAATCGGCGTCAAGCTGTAAAGAAACCCCCGGGTATCCGCCGGCGTTATCGAGCTTATCCCGGCAGATGGATATCATTGCTTCTGAAATGTCGACGCCTTGAATGAACGCACATTCCAAAGCCATCGGCAGGAGGATACGGCCCGTTCCGCAGCCCAGTTCCAGAACCGATGATCGCGGAGATGGAAGCCGCTTGCGATAGAACGCAAAATCTTCGGGACAAAGCGGATTGAGATCGTAGTATCTAGCAGCATCCATGCGAATGTCTATGGCCGTCAGCTTACATCCTTTTATCGGTTCAGGTATCCGGGCACGACTGGAACTCAAGGGAAAGACCAATGGAGATAGTATACAGCGGAAACCTGGTAAGCGTCCAACGGGGTGTCATAAGGTATGGTTCAAAATACCGAAAAACGAAGCGGTTGGCTTCAACCTCTTCGACCAAAGGTCGGTAATAGCGGCCAAAGGTTTGGAAGTAAAGCCGGTTCAACCAGCGAAGGTATTTTCCCAGTTTGGCTGAAATTCACCCGGTATCGGCGTAAGATCATCCCTTCCAACAGATCATAACAGCATCGTAGCCAAAGAGGTTGAGACCTGTCAACTAGACGAGCCTATTTCAATAAACTGTGTTAAAATCAATGAAAGACCAAGTTATGTAGTTGGCCGTCGTTGTACAAGGGACATCTACAAAAGAGGATTTCTTACGATGGTCGTTTTGCATGAGCAAGGAGGAGAATGACTATGAGTAAGAAAACGCAAACGCAATGTCCTGCCGGAAAACATGACGCCGACACCGAGGGGGTCTGCGAATTTGCACCGAACCCCACCGATCATGTGGGTCCGCATGCCTCACCCGGTTATGGCATTACCATGGACCGCGATAACTACAAGCTGACCCCCAGTGTCACCGGCGGGACCAACTATTTTCACGGTACCGAGGACTGGTTACCCGTGGGCGAGCTGATGGCCGCCAAGTATAATTTTCCGCCCGATCAGTACAACTACACCATCGACACCCACCACACCGTGCCCTATGCCGTGGGTGAGCTGATGAAACATTGTCAGCCGAGAATGGGCATGGTCACCCACTTCGAGTATGACCGAGACACCCTGTCCGAATTCCTTGCAGGAGTTCGCTATCACTGGAACGGCATGTTCGATATCGGCGCACCCGACGGCATCACGGTCAACCTCACCAAAGATGCGATTTGGTACCGGGATGCAGCCGCGCCCAAGTACGCCGGCACGGCTCAACCCAGCCCCCAATGGGCTCAGGATTGGCAGGGTTATTACAACAGTCGTGTTCCGGCGGATGGTGCCGATAAGGACCCCTATTGGCTCCAATGGATTGGATGAGGTTTTTATAACCAGCAAGTTACAGCAAGCTTTAGCCTGAAGTGGGCTCAATCCGACAGTGCATCTTATGCGAGTCGGTCTTTACATTGCCGACCGGCTGAAAATGAAGGAGCGTATCATGCTGAAATCCAAAGGTCGTCGCCATGCTGTTACCTTGATCATCAGAGCAATTACCGCGTTGCCTCTCCTGGTAGCGCTGGTTACGATAGGGTGCGGTCCGTCGCAAGAGAAGCTTGAAGCGGTCGACTATACGCCTCTCCCTGAAGGTAACTTGAAGATATCCACACCTGAAGAGCAGGGTATCGATCCTCTGTTGCCGGCCCGAGTCTATTACGAAGCAGAGAAACTGGAGACCCTCTATGGGCTGCTGGTGGTCAAGAACGGTTTTCTCGTCGCTGAGAAATACTTCAACAAAGGGTCCGTCGAACAAGTCTCGGGGCGTCAGTCGGCGACCAAGAGCTTCACATCGGCACTCGTCGGCATCGCGCTGGATAGAGGCTGTATTCAAAGCCTGGATCAAAAGATGATGGACTTTTTCCCCGAGTTCGCGGACAAAATCAAGGACCCCAGGAAGAAACAGATCACCATACGTCATCTGCTGCAGATGCGCGGCGGATACCCCGACGAAGAACGCACGCCGCCCTTGTTCGAGATCATGTTCTTTCAGGGTAATTGGCGATTTGTGCCGCACCTGGTGAATTTTCCGCTCGTGAGCGATCCAGGGGCGGAATTCCATTACAGCAACCTGACCTCGCACCTGTTGGGCGTCATCGTGGCCCGGGCGTGCGGCCAAGATCTGGCGTCGTTTTCCCAAGAGCATCTCTTTTCTCCGATGAACGCCGAGGTTCGCGGCTGGCAGATCGATGATGACGGGTACTACTGGGGCTGCGGAGAGATCTACGTGACCGCCGGAGACATGGCGAAATTCGGATTGCTGTTTCTCAACGACGGCGCCTATAACGGAAAGCAAGTCATCTCCGCCGAGTGGGTACAGGCTTCGCTTCAACGGTACTCGGAAAAGATTATCCGCGGATGGCTCACCCCTCGGTACGGCTCCTTTCACGATCGCGGGTACGGCTACCAGTGGTGGTCATCACGGAGCGGCGATCACCACTTCTGGTATGCATCGGGCCATGGAGGCAACTACATCGTTCTGCTCCATGATCTGGACATGGTCATCGTCACCACGGCCGATCCGCTGCATGACAAGTGGGATGACAATCCGTGGAAGTACGAAGGGGCCGTCAACAAACTTGTAGGAAAGTTCATTAAGTCCCTGCCGGGTGAGTAGCAATAAGTTGCAAAAAATTGTTGCCGTTAAGGCGGGCCGGATGTTGTAAGACCTTCGCCGCATACGTGATGCAAGAGTCAGGCATCAGATCGAAAGACATTCTCGGAATTGAACACTCCCAGACGACGACCTGATCCCCAAACAGGCTCGTTAACTCCAGTCCTCGACCAGATAGTCTAGTCTACGCGTTTCAACAAGGTCGGCGGCGCCGTCGGGTAGCTCGCTGCTGCCCATGCGGGCGATCAATTTGCTGGCTCGCCCCCTTGGCATACCCACGTTCGACTTTTATTCGTGCTGTGTCGCCCCGTCGTAGTCGACGGTTGCATTTCTTGACGTGCAACTGATTGATCGCATATCACCCGACGATCTCGGCGCCGTGGCTCAAATCGCCGCCATCCCTCAGAAAAGCCACGTGAAGACCGCGACTGCACGCGCCGGGCATGGGCCTGCACTTCTGCGCCAATGCCTTGCAGCAAATCGACGGCAGCCTGGAAGTCACCAGCGAAGGCGCGGGCAAGGTTACGAAAGTCCGCCTTATTTTTCCGGTGGTCGAGGTGTAGCGCTGCCGGCTCCCGGAAAAGTCGAGACCGTTATGGGTGTCACAAGAAAGTGGAGCTGCAATTACCGGTTTGCTTCTTTGCCCTCCAGCCCGCGAACGGTAGTTGAAAGAAGAATTCCTCGGCAAACAAAGTGGGGGCACAAGGATTTCTACCCACTTCCTTGAGTTCCCATTTGGAGTATCGAGGATTTTGATAGAAATCCTTCAATTCCCATTTGGAGTATCGAGGATTTGGACAGAAATCTTTGAATTCCCACGTTGCATTTCAAGGAATTCTGCAGAAATCTTTGATCCCCCATTTTGTATATGAAGGAATACGGTTGCCATTTAGAAACTCAAATGGATTCACAACTTTTGAGGGTGATTTTCACCTCTTTCATCATTCACCGAATAGCACCTACCACAGTAATGGCCGGCTCGTCAACATGCATGATATCAGGCGAAATAGGCCGATATCGGCTCATTGTACGGATGTCGGCCGAAATTGCCTGATATCATGCATCTTGAAGCGGCGGAAAAAGGAAATTAAGATACCTCCAGATCACGGTGGTCGAACACCGGACGAGGAGGTGGGCCGACAGTTTCAACGAGTAGCATGGGTTACACGGGTACACGGTAACGCATCGATTTTTCCCGGATGAACAACCGAAACCTCGGGCCGGTAAGCCTAAGCCGGCCTTGAAAATTCACAAGACAGTCGGGCCGTTAAGGAAAAGGCGCCTACCGCCCGGAATGTCACATAACAAAAAACGAATCCGCTTTAAGGGGACAGGTGCGTCCATGGCCGCCCCGCGCCCGGAAGGTGATTCACAAACGGACCGAAGGCAAAGCATCAAAAGGAGTGAGGCATGTATGTGCTGAGGACTGACAGCGATTCGAGTCGCGAAAAGTGGCTGGATCGTATGCTGAAGACCGCAACGCTGACCGTGGGTTTCGGCGCGGGCCTGTTACCGCGTGAACTGGTGGATAGGGGGACGCCCTTGATAGACAGCTTCACGACGGCGGTCGAGGCAAAAAGCAAGGCGCTGAGCACCCGCCGCAAGCAGGTAGAAGAGTGCGATCGCGGGCTTTCCAACCTGGAAGACCTGTGTCGGTCTTTCCGGCGCGTGGTGATCGCCCGGGCCGTGATTCTGGGTCAATCCAAGGAGATCTTCAAGATTTTCGGGATGTCGGTCAACGGCGCCGTTCCCAAGATCCGCTACAAACGGGACTGGCTGGAAGTTGCACGCAACTTGATCAAGGCGGAGGCCGTGGCCGTGGAAAGGGGTTACCCTCCCATGTCCACGCCTGAAATCACCACTGTCGCAACGGCCCTGGCGGCCGCCGAAGCCGCTTGTCAAGGTGTCGATGAAGCCAACCTGGCTCATCAAGAAGCCCTGACCACTTTGAAACTGCAACGCGCCGAGGTAGAAGACCTGAAGGCAACGGTTCTGGCCTATTTCCGCTTTGCACTCAGACCCCTGAGCGCCTCGCGACGTCGGGAAATCATGCGCCGTTACGGCTACATCTTCAGCGGAGACGTGACCGAAAACGAGGACGAAACCCCGGGCCGGGGAACCCCGCCGGGACAAACGGACGACGAGCCGGCCACGGGGGAACAGCCTCGGGGCGAAAACAATGAAACCGGCAATACAACCACCACCCCGCAACCCTGACGGAACAGGGTGAAACAGTTACCCTTCAAGCGCCCGGTCTTTTCGGAGACCGGGCTTTTCTGCTATTCGCTTCCCCATGACGGCTCCTCTTATGGTTCTCCGAGCGCGTCAATAAGCCGTTGGATCAGTTTGCCGACAGTCGGGTATTCCGGATGGATTTCCAGTCTTTTTTGCAGATGCACCAGAAGGGCAGAGAAGGCCGCCCTATTGCCAGATTCATTTAGCCATGAGGTCAGTTCCAAATCTCTCAGCCCGGGAGCGGCCATTTCCTCATGGTTGTAAAGACAGTCTTTGAAAAAAGTATTCATTGTCTTGTCAGCGACTCCGCTTCCCGGGTCGCCGCTTTCCTGAACGGCAAGCTCCAGCAGACGGCCGATAGCGCCGTCCTTGGCGAGAATGCTTTCCTCGTGCATGATCATGTAGCTATGCGCCATCGAACATCTCACTCCAAGAAATAAATTCTACTGGACATACCATGATCAATCTTAGCACAAGGAGACGGCTCAAAGCGCTGAGAACCCGCTAGCCGCCAAGGCGGCTAGCTTCGGCAAGTCGATTATATCCATAGCGACGGTGGTATTGCACAACCTATAGTTAGGGATACGCTACGATGCCTGTACCTGAACACTTTCGGGAAGCAAGAAGTAGGTATATTGAGGTCGGTCATCATTACCATACCTTTGACACCTGAGCCGTCCGTTCACCACCGGGCCGAGGAGATTTCAACTTTCAAAGAATTGTTTCTTCCCTTTGTTAGGCAAAATGTCTTCAAAATCACAGGCTGCAACTGCCGGCATCTTGTTACCCCAAAAAAAATTTAAAAGCCTTATTATAAGGTTTTTAAAACTCCCAAACTCACCGCTCTTATTTAATTCAACCTCCACTAAATACCTATAGAAAAGGAAATCAGAATACCGGCCCTCTGGATCAAACTCATTATTTATATTAATATAAATTGTGAAGTTATCTCCTTTTAACTCAGATGGGTCATGAGGGCAAGGCAGAAATCGTGCTATACTTAAAGACAATTCATTCAGCTCGATATCCGTGTCCAAATAAATATCGCAACCAAAATTTAATATACGGCTTTTAACAAGCCAATTTCTCATCACAATCCCTCCAGGAGATAAAGGTACAATGCAGGGATTGGGGTTTTGATCTACTCCATTTTCATCAGGGTTTATTTGAGAAAAATAAAGAATGATATCTTCATGAATAAAACCAGGCAATAACTCCCACACTTCATCAACATTGCCCTTGTTTACCTTCTCAATTGAAAAATGGAGCAGTTCACTCCGCATTAGATACCCTGTTTCATATGCGATAATTAATTCAGTAATCTCATCGGAAATTTTTTTACCATAACTCATTGTACTTGAATTCCTTTCATCAACTTGATGATTCTATCAGATTCATCCTATGCCTCCAAGTGTAATCTCTCGTCTGCAGTTGGTTTAAATAACTAGCTATAGATAAGCTAGCTTTCCTGCTATTCGCTACCGCTATTCGCTACCTCCAGAACGGCTCATCGGCCGTCATTACCGGCGACGCCGGACCCGTAGGCTCACCTCAGAGTCGGTGATTTGTCTACCAAGGCTTACGTTTGTCTTTCTTAAACCACTCTCGCCGGGATTGAACATTATATCCAAAATCTTCCGCCCGCACTTGTCCTCCAGTCCAAGGCCAGGCCGAAGCCGCTGCACGAGAGGTTGCCGCGAAAACCGGTGTCGCCGCTGCTGTCGGTCATGATGATTTCATCCATGCCGTTGCGTTTCACCTTGATGTCTTTGGCGACGCCCTTGTCATAGGCTCCGAAGCTTGCCGACATATGCGCGGCGCGCACCTCGGTCAGGTTGCCGTCGTCGTCATAGGTCATGGCGAAGGTGGGGCCGTTCTTCAGGTCGATCGCCTTCAGCTTGCCGTCCGGATAG
>JAAUYB010147123.1_pt1 | contig 35414 bp, 30 predicted proteins | sample 7278071 | NCBI WGS metagenome assembly JAAUYB01 (sample SAMN14350121, study PRJNA611818) | marine sediment metagenome | isolation source: surface marine sediment (1.8m) | place: French Polynesia: Moorea | collected 2018-08 | reverse complement strand
ATTTATTAATTAAACAACCTGGCCAGTCTAAATTTGGGGATTGGTTTTATTATCCCATCAGTATTCATTTAGGCCGCAAGGCGAAACCAGAATATAAGCTCGTTGCCACATTTTATGCTCAATTATTAGCCATTATCCAAGAAAGCACCCCTCCCATTGCAGAATTAATTATCCGTCCTCTGAAACATTCTTCCGTGGATATAGTGCAGTGGTTACCAAAGTTACAGCTTATTTTAGAGGAATGTGTAACAATTCTCGAAACAGCAGACGAACCGGACGTATTTATTGCCAGACAACGATGTAATCTGTGTCGGTGGTACAGTTATTGTCATGCGATCGCTCAATCTCAACAACATCTGTCTCTGGTTCCAGGAGTCACTCCCAGTCGTTATCAGTCCCTACAAGAAATTGGAATCCTCACCACTGATTCTCTAGCTAAGGCTAACTTAGACAGTATCAAGGAACTGATGGGTACTGAACTCGCTGAGAAATTGCAACAACAGGCTCATTCCCTGGTCCATAACCATCCTCTTGCTCGGCCTCAATCCCAGTATAATTTGCCTGAGATTCTTTCTCCCCGCAGGATTGAACTTTATTTTGATATTGAAGCCGAACCGGAACGGAATGTTGATTATTTACTGGGGGTTGTGGTGGTTGATCGGTTGACCCAAACCCAAATCTTTTATCCTTTTCTAGCAGAGACTCCTGAAGAAGAAGGGGTTATTTGGCAGCAGTTTTTAGAGTTAGTCAATACTTATGATCACGCTCCTATTTTTCACTTTTCAGACTATGAAAAAGATACCATCAAACGTTTAGGAAAGCTGTATAAAACTCCTGACCCTCAAATTCAACATTTATTATCCCGTTTAATCGACCTTCATCACTGTGTAATTACCTCCGTAATTCTCCCGGTAGAAAATTACTCCCTTAAGTCTTTGGCCAACTGGTTAGGGTTTCATTGGCGGGATGCTGGAATAAGTGGGGATCAATGCGTTTGCTGGTACGACCAATGGTTAACCACAGGGGATCGCAGTTGTCTCAGTTCTATTTTGCGTTATAACGAAGATGATTGTTTGGCCACCCTTCACCTCAAAAATTGGCTGCTGGAGTTCTTCAGCAAAATTGAGTTTTCCTCTTAGTGATAAATCCCTAAAATACTCTTAACTCCTCAACATTTATTCATGAAATGAGCCTGATTTTTGGGATTACTACGGTCAAGTTTGAAGTTATGCAAAGATTTCTTACAAGATCCCCGCTAGATAATTTATATTATCCAAATTCTGAGAAAAGTAATGCTATCGTTATAAACAAGACACACATTAGGGGAATGAGACGTTACGAATCATTTCTTAAAAATCTAACCTCACCCAACAATTCAAAGGTAATTGCTATGATCCTGCCAATTTTCCCACTCTTATTCCTAATCACTGCTATTGGCAGTGTGGTTTGGTACCAACGCACAGGGAATGATATTTTTGGGGTCTTAGCGTTTGCGAGTGCTTTGGCTTGTGTTATCTGGGGTCTGGTCATTTCCCATTGGTTAATTCACATCCTTAGTTTGATTATCTTATTAACGTTTAGAACCCCTATTCTCAGTGTTATTCAAGTGAAAGTCGATAATAAATAATCTCGTTTTAACTCAATTCTCAAGCCTCAATGAGCCAAAGCTGTTGGTATTTCTAATATTTCTCAGAAGCAAACCAACAGCTTTTGACTTAGGGTTTAAGGGGGGGAAACATTAGCCTTCACCACCTTCACCACCTTCACCACCTTCACCACCTTCGTCCCCTTCGCCACCTTCGCCACCTTCGCCGCCTTCGCCACCTTCAGTCGCCTTGGGTTCGGCTTCAGTGGTTTCTTCGGTGGCTTCTTCAGCAGGGGCTTCAGTAGGGGCAGTTGTCTCCGTACCACCGCCGCCACAAGCACCAAGAGTTGTTACTAAACCAAGAGTCACTAATAGTTGAATCGCTTTAGAGTTCATTATGGGTTGCCTCAATTAATCGAATCTTAACTTAAAGCCTCTATTTTAAGAAAGACTGTCAAAAATTGCCAATAAATATATCTTATAGATGGATAATAAGTTGAGATAATGGGAAACAAGACAGCCACAACTCAAGAATAACGATGATTTTGACCATTGATAATATTGTCACGCCTGAAGAACTAACCCAACTCACCACAACCCTCTCCCGAAGTAACTTTGTAGATGGTCAAACCACAGCCGGATGGCACGCTAAGCTCGTTAAACAGAATCAGCAACTAGAGAAAACGTCTCCCGATGTTAAACCTCTAGAAGATTTGGTCATTAACGCCCTACAACGTAACTTATTATTCAAACTAGCCATTAACCCGAAACAGATTCACTCCCTACGGTTTAGTCGCTATGAACCGGAAATGCACTACGGCAGTCACACGGATAATGCTTTAATGGGGGGTAAGCAGTTTTTTCGCTCTGATGTCTCCTTTACCTTATTTTTGAGTTCTCCTGACAGTTATGAAGGGGGAGAGTTAATCATCGAAAAACCAGAGGGGGATCTTTCTTATAAGTTAAATGCTGGGTCTATTATTTTCTATCCTTCTACTTTTTTACATCGCGTAGAAACAGTTAAGACAGGGACAAGATTAGTGGTGGTAGGATGGATTCAAAGTTTAATCCGAGATACAGCCAAAAGGGAAATTTTGTTTGATATTGACACGGTACGTCGTGCTATTTCGCTAAGGAAGGTAAATCTGTAGAATTTGATCTATTAGCGAAAACCCATGCTAATCTATTACGTCAGTGGGCTGATTTATGAAGTCAGAAGTCAGCAAAAAGCTAAGTGTTACACCCTCTTAAAAATATGACTCTTCAAAAGTGGAAAATTCTTAAGTCTGATTTTATTATTGATAATCAATGGTGTCGAGTGCGACAAGATCAAGTAGAGTTATCCGATGGCACTATTGTTGATGATTATTTTGTTAATGTTCGCCCTGAAATTGCTTTAATCTTACCCATTACTCCTAATAACGAAATTGTTTTTGTTCGTCAATATCGTCATGGGGTTCAAGAGATTTTACTCGAACTACCTGCAGGAACATTTGACCCTGAAAAGGAGGATAGTTTGAGCGCGGCTAAACGGGAACTAGAGGAAGAAACGGCTTATATTGCTCAAGAATTAGTGTTTATGACCACCATTTATGATAACCCAGTCAAAGATGATAATAAAATTCACATTTTTTTAGGGTTAAATGTTGAACAAACAGGAAAAATAGAGTTAGATATTACAGAAGAAATAGAAATAGTTTTAGTACCGATAAAAGATGTTACCAAGAAAATTATGTCGGGAGAAATTTGTCTGGCTGGAACTATTTCTACGATTTTTATGGGATTAGAATTCATTAATAACTAGAGACTATTATTTTGATAAAAATGGGGGATAACCAGCAAAAAATGTCCCAAAAAACTTGGTTAGGAATTGATCCAGGATTGGCTATAGTTGGATGGGCAATTTTACAAGAAAATGACCAACAACTGCCTACAATTATTGACTATGGAACTGTTGAAACCAATAAACAGTTATCCACTTCCCAAAGACTTCTAGAAATAGAAGAAGATTTAAGAGAATTACTAAGGGAATTTAACCCTCAAGGTATTGCGATCGAAATGCCCTTTTTTAACCGTACGATTAAGGCAGCAGGAGGGGTTATGCAAGCGTTAGGGGTGATTAATTTAGTCTGTTATCGAGAGGCTAATATTGAGCCGATTTTTCTTCATCAAGCCAGTTGGAAATGCCATCTAGGAGACGGAAAAGCGAAGAAAAAAGAAGTCGCCGCAATGGTTAGAACGTTGTTTAATTTAGATAAATTGCCCATCGATGATAGTGTCGATGCGATCGCTATTGGTTATGCAGGATTATGTGGGTTAAGAAATAATATTTAAGGATAAAAACACAGTTGAGGCAACCCTAGGGTTTCTTCCCATCCCATCATAATGTTTAGACATTGTACCGCTTGTCCCGCTTGTCCTTTGATGAGGTTATCAATAGCAGAAAGAACAATCACGCGATCGGTACGGGGATCGGTTTCGATACCCAAGTAACATAAATTAGTCCCACAAGCCCATTTTGTTTGCGGATAAACCCCGTTAGGCAAAATTTTGACGAAAGGAGAGGAACGATAAAAGGCACTGTAAATGGTCAATAAATCCTCTCTGACGAGTCCCGGATCTCTGAGGGTGGCGTAAACCGTTGATAAAATGCCTCGAACCATGGGCAGTAAATGGGGGGTAAATTGAACTTTTACGTCGTGACCGGCTAAATCAGAACAAACTTGCTCGATTTCTGGGGTATGGCGGTGTTTGGCTACTCCATAAGCCCCAAACGATCCTTCTGCTTCTGCTAACAACAGATGGGTTTTGGCCTGTCTTCCGCCCCCGGAGGTTCCTGACTTGGCATCAATAATGGTGGTTTCGGGTAAGATTAACCCTTGTTTGAGTAAGGGAGACAGGGCCATTAAACTGGCGGTAGGATAACAACCTGGACAGCCGATCAAATCTGCTTCTTTGATTTGATCACGATATAATTCTGGAAGCCCGTAAACAGCCGTTTTTGCTGTGTCTAGGTCGTTACGGTCTTTATTGTACCAACTGGTATAGGTTTCTAAATTTTTGAAGCGATAATCGGCTGATAGGTCTAGTACTTTACACCCTTTTTCGATTAATGGGGGAGCTAGATCACAAGCGAGGCCGTTGGGGAGTCCTAAAAATACCACCTGACAACGGGAAGCGATGGCCTCAACATCAATGGGTTCAATGGTCAAATCCACCACATGGCCTAAATGGGGATATAATTCAGCGTAGGCTTGACCAGCACTGCCTTTTCCCCCTAAGTAAGCAATTTCTACAAGGGGGTGTTCTTGCAGAAGTCTAACTAATTGAACGCCTCCATATCCCGAAGCACCAATAATTCCCACTGATATTTTTTCTGACTCACCCATATCCATTGATTCCTAATAAGCTTCTCATTAAGACTAACATTGACCGCATTTTGACATACTCCACTCCCTGAATTGAGCGGATTTTCCTTTCCATCACTGCGAAAGGATTACTGGCTTATCCAGACCGCTTAACTATCTCCACTTTCGCAGCAGGTAGCCATAGGCGGGGCTGTACCCAGTCGTTCAGGTGGTTGGCCTCAGTTTTCGGATGCCCTCCGATACTGTTTATTGAGAATTTGGGTTTATTTTAGCTTTGGTACTCAATCACGTTTCCCTAGCTGTTTTTGCTGTGTTTTCGCCACCACAGGTTCTTAGTTTTGACCTTCTCGGAACGCTTTGCCTCTAGGGTTGCCTAGCCTACGCAGTAGGGGGTCGGGGATCTCAACCAAAGACATTCTATCATAAATTTGACTATACGCCGTAAAGTTAAAGAAGGGCAGGCGGCGGGAGTTCAGCGTTAATATCTGTCTCCCCATCTCCCCATCTCCCCATCTCCCCATCTCCCCGTCACCCCACACTCATAATTACCATCCCCAACTTCCTGGCCCTCCTTTAAAGGGTCCGACGATATCGGAAGTGATCCATCCTCCATAGAAGTTTCCGGGTTGAGGGGTTACGGTTTCCCCATTGACCAAACACTCATCCATGGGTTCGGCGTAAAATGCCACATAATTTTTAATATCGGCAAATGCTGGGGTGGGGTTGGGGTAATACCAAGCTACGTTAATCGCTTGTTTATCGTTTACAGTAAGGGTGTAATAGTTTCCTGGGCCTTTCCATTCACAAAAAGAACCTTTTTCGGCGGGTTGTAAATATTCCATTTTGATGTCTTCGGGAGGGATATAGTAAGTGGGGGGATGAGAAGTTTCTAAGACACGATAGGCTTTTTTTGTATCAACGATAGTCACACCGTTAAAGATGATTTTAATCTGTTTGTCACAGGGTTCTAAACGGGGAGGCCGGGGATAGTCCCAAACGGATTCTTGGCCTTCTTTTGGTTGTATTTTTTGGGGTCTAAACATAGGAAAGCTCTAAATTTATAATTTAAAATTATATGTTATGTTGGTTAAAATAACAGGATAAGGATAAACAAGAGCAAAAAAAAAGAATTATTAATTATCAAAAACTATTCAAGTTTAGTATTTTAACGTATGTGTTATAACTCTTGTTATTAGCTTATTTAACTAACTATTAAATAATGGATTTTAGTCTATGCCTCTTCCTCGTCTAATTATTTTAATTATTGGTTTAAGTATAATTCTTGGCTTAATTATTTGGTTAATAAACTCTATATACCGTCTTTATATATCCATTTCTTTTACGGCTCCTCTATTAGCTAATTTTCTTATTTTCCTGATCATGGGATTATTAGGATTACTGATTTATGCTTTTATTTATTATTTTAATTTTTTCTCATCCCGTAAAACAAATCATCGTCGCCAGCAGCGTTATGCTAACCTAAAATTACCCGAGCAAAAAACAGAAGCTGCTCAAGAAAACTTAAAGGCAATTCGTCGACAAGTAGAGACAATACAAGATAAAGTTACTCAACAAGCTCTCTTAACTCGTTCTCAAGAAATTGCAGAAAATTTAAACAGAGGAGAGTTGAAAGTTGTTATTTTTGGCACAGGATCAGCCGGAAAAACCTCCCTAGTTAATGCCTTATTTGGAGAAATTATCGGTCAAGTTGAAGGAACAATGGGAACCACAAAAGTAGGAGAAACCTATCGTCTCAAATTAAAAGGTTTATCTAGAACAATATTAATTACAGATACCCCTGGTATCCTAGAAGCAGGAGTAGAAGGCACCGAAAGGGAAGAAATAGCGAGACAATTAGCAACAGAAGCCGATTTATTATTATTCGTTGTTGATAACGATTTAAGACAATCGGAATATAAACCTTTACAAATTTTAGTGGATATTGGTAAGCGATCGCTACTTATTTTCAATAAAATTGATCTTTATACCGAAGAAGAAATGAACCAAATCCGACAACAGTTAAAAGAAAGAGTGAAAACATTTATCCCCGAACAAGACATTATTTCTATCGCAGCTAATCCCCAGACTTTTCCGTCAGAAACTGGTCAAAAGATTCAACCCTCTCCTGACATTCTTCCCTTAATCAAAAGACTAGCAGGGATTTTACGGGCAGAAGGAGAAGATTTAATTGCTGATAACATTTTATTGCAATCTCAACGGTTAGGAGAAGAAGCTAGACAACTCGTTGATCGGCAACGCAAACGCCAAAGTAATCAGATTATTGAACGTTATCAATGGATTAGTGCAGGGGTGATTGCAGTAACCCCTTTACCCGTGGTGGATATGTTAGCAACGGCTGCCGTTAATGCCCAAATGGTAATAGAAATTGGACAAGTTTATGGCTGTGATATTAATAGCGATCGCGGGAAAGAATTAGCTTTATCTTTAGGCAAAACCTTAGTCAGTTTAGGAGTGGTTAAAGGGGCGATTGATCTATTAGGAAAAGCCTTACAGTTAAATATAGCAACCTACTTAGTGGGCAAAATGATTCAAGGGGTGAGTGCAGCTTACTTAACCCGTATTGCTGGTAAAAGTTTCGTTGAGTATTTCCGTCAAGATCAAGATTGGGGTGATGGAGGCATAACAGAAGTGGTACAACGACAGTTTCAACTGAGTCGCAAGGATGAATTTCTCAAAGCCTTTGTTCAAGATGCGATTACCAAAGTGGTGCAACCCTTATCAGACAGTTGGCAAGAAGAGATAGAAGACACAATCCCCTCAAAACAACCCCCTCTACAACAAAAGGCTGTGTTAGAAGAAGAGGAGGACGATTGGTAAACTCATTTTTCTCTGACTCAAGACCGAACCATGAACTCGAAGAAGTTACATTTAATCAAAATTTGATATAAGATCAATTAGTAGCTCTCTTATTTATCAGGAAAATAGTTCATTATGGATACTACCATTACCCTATTAATTTTTCAAACCCTGACCGCATTTCTCAATATCTATTTGGTATTAATCTTTGTTCGCATTCTCTTATCGTGGTTTCAAAGCGCAGAATGGGCGATGAATGCCATGTCTTTTTTAAGCCCCATTACCGATCCTTATCTTAATATTTTTCGTTCCATTATTCCCCCATTGGGTGGTATCGATTTCTCAGCTATTTTAGCTATTTTTGCTTTACAATTTGTAGCAAGAATGTTGGCTAGTCTTGCTCCTGTTTCTACAGGCTTTTAAGGTTTTGAAACAAGACCCCATTACGCCATGGGGCCTTGAGGAATTTAAAAAATCGGGGTTACTTTCGTGGTAAACCCAGATGCTTTAAATTTCTTTAATTTTAAGGGAGTGGGTTGATTGGCAGGAACTGTAATTCTCACTTCAAAATCACTCACTCCTGGCGGAACTTCTGCAATGGAACCCACGCGACTTCTATTTTGTAAAGCAGGTTCATTGTTCGCATCTAAAATGCGTCCAAATACATCAGCATCATAGACGGTTTTACCGGATGTATTCTTCGCTTTTCCTGTGATAATATAGCAATCGGCCGGCAGACTGGAACCCCCACTAGTAACGTTTCCTTCTGCTAATTCTGGGGGACAATCTTTATAGGAGATATCGAATAAATCAATATTAGTTAACGCTAATGCTGGTTGACTCCATAAGCTAATGAATAAGGAGAATATACTCCCTATTATTATAGCGATCGCGTAGTTTTTTATAAACTGTAACATTCATCATTTCCTCAACTTGTGGTCTTTAAGGTAATATAGGTGTCTTGATTATTATAATAACAAAACCAGTCGTTTCAATTTACTAAATTATCTCATGGTTCGGCGTTTTATCCAATGTTTGCCTATTCTCTTAGCGGTTTCTTTATTAACCCTTTCTTTGGTTGCCATTAGTCATGAGTTTAAAGACCATAATCCTGCTGAGATTCTACACTATTTAGGTAATCTTACCACAATTCGTAAAATAGGGGTAATTGCCTTAACCAGTTTAGGGTATTTAATCATGACGGGTTACGATTTTTTAGGGTTTTATTATATCAATAACTTCTTAAAACCTTCTAAAATTATCATAACTGCCTTTATTAGTTATGCTGTGGGTAATACTCTTGGTTTTAGTGCCTTATCAGGGACTGCTATCCGCTATCGTTTTTATGGGGGTTGGGGAATTTCTAAACTAAAAATTGCTCAATTAATTGTCTTTACTAATTTAACTTTTTGGGTGGGATTATTAGGGGTTAGTGGGGTTGTTTTTTTGGTCGATCCTTTAAGTTTACCCAAAATTCTGAAATTACCTTTTACCTCAGCACATCCGATTGGTTTATTTTTTTTAGGGTTAGTTTCTATTTACTTTACAATTAGTTTTTTTAGAAAAAAACCTTTAAAAATTGGTTCAGAGTTGATTGATTTTCCTTCCAGTAAACTCTCTTTAGCTTCTATTTGTATTGCTGCAATAGATTGGGGAGTTGCCTCAGGGGTTTTATATTTATTGCTTCCTGTCTCGAAAATTGTTTCATTTCCTGGCTTTTTTGGAATTTATATTTTAGGATTAATTGCTGGTTTAATTAGTAGTGTTCCTGGGGGATTAGGGGTTTTTGAAACAGTGATTTTATTTTCCCTTCCAAATACAATTTCTCAAGCAGATATTTTAGGAGGATTAATTGCTTATCGAGCTATTTATTACTTTTTACCATTGATCGTTGCTATTATTTTGTTGATTATTAAAGAAATACAACAACAAAGAGTTTAAGGAGTTAAGATATAATATTGATGTTCATATTATCAAAGAGGAATCCATGAGTCAAACATCTACTAAAATCGGTCATAACCAATCAGTCACTTATGACGAAGACTTTTATCAGTGGACAATTGAACAATCCCAAGCATTACGCGATCGCCAAGTACAATTATTAGATTGGGATCACTTAAAAGAGGAGATAGAAGCATTGGGTAAAGAACAACTTCATGCAGTAGAAAGTTATCTGAAGCAGATGTAAAATCAAAGACCTCTGCTGGGGAAGGATCAATATTTGGGGTAGTGGGATTAAAACTACCGAGCAAGGTTGTTCCTCTGATAAAGGATTGATTACTGTTGTTACGAAAGACAATAAGCACGAAGAATCCTAAACAATAGCTAGAACTATTTTTGATTATTTTATCGAGTTTTTAACTTGATTTATAAGCATCACTAAGAGTGTGCTTAGTTCTGAGGTGGCTACTAGAGCGCAACAGCTAGAAACAGTTATCAAAGGTGATCCCACTGTTATACTTTAAAATTTGCAGGTATTCTCAGTGATTCAGAAGCAAAAGAATTAAAAGAAACTATTACTAAGATTGTATAGAAGATTTACGGATAGAGCGTTGGTAAAGGCTTTCCCTAAGTTAAGATATTTTTTATAATAAATCTTAATCCTTAAATCTGCCACTCTATCACATCTATGAATAGTACCTTCCTCAACCATCTCAACAGTCCCAACCGTCCCGTACTCGTCTTTGACGGTGCAACGGGAACCTCCTTACAAAGTCAAAACTTGACCGCAGACGACTTCGGAGGACCCGAATACGAAGGGTGCAATGAATATTTAGTGCATACCAAACCTGAAGCAGTGGAAAAGGTACACCGAGGGTTTTTAGAGGTGGGTGCAGATGTTATTGAAACGGACACCTTTGGGGGGACTTCCATTGTCCTTGCAGAATATGATTTAGCGGATAAAGCGTACTATTTGAATAAAAAAGCGACAGAAATCGCTAAAAAAATCGCTGCTGAATATTCTACCCCCGAAAAACCCCGTTTTGTGGCGGGTTCTATGGGTCCAGGGACTAAGTTACCCACGTTAGGACATATTGATTTTGATACCCTTAGAGACGCTTACTTTGAGCAAGCAGAGGGGTTATACGATGGGGGTGCAGATTTATTCATCATTGAAACTTGTCAGGATGTACTGCAAATAAAAGCAGCTTTGAACGCAGTTGAGACGGTTTTTGAGAAGAAGGGAAACCGTTTACCGATTATGGTTTCTATCACCATGGAAACCATGGGGACGATGTTAGTAGGAACCGAAATAAGTGCAGCGTTAGCTATTTTAGAACCTTATAAAATAGATATTTTAGGACTCAATTGCGCCACGGGTCCTGAACAGATGAAGGAACATATAAAATATTTATCAGAACATTCTCCTTTTATTGTTTCTTGTATTCCCAATGCGGGGCTACCTGAGAATGTGGGAGGACAAGCTCATTATCGTTTAACTCCTATAGAATTAAAGATGGCGTTAATGCACTTTATCGAAGATTTAGGGGTACAAATTATTGGGGGATGTTGTGGCACTCGTCCCGATCATATTAAATCTTTATCAGAACTTTCTCAGGAATTAAAACCTAAACAACGCCATCCTGACTATGAACCCTGCGCTGCTTCAATTTATAGCACTCAACCCTATATTCAAGATAATTCCTTCTTAATTATTGGGGAACGATTAAACGCCAGTGGTTCTAAGAAATGTCGTAAGTTATTGGATGCTGAAGACTGGGATAGTTTAGTTTCCTTGGCAAAATCTCAGGTAAAAGAAGGGGCGCATGTTTTAGATGTTAACGTGGATTATGTGGGACGAGATGGGGTGCGAGATATGCACGATTTGGCCTCTCGTTTGGTGAATAATATCACCCTTCCTTTGATGTTAGATTCCACAGAATGGCAGAAAATGGAGTCAGGTCTAAAGGTTGCCGGTGGTAAATGTATTCTCAATTCTACTAACTACGAAGATGGAGAAGAACGCTTCATTAAAGTATTGGAATTAGCCAAGAAATACGGTGCTGGTGTGGTAGTAGGAACCATTGATGAGGAGGGAATGGGACGCACCGCAGATAAGAAGTTTGAAATTGCTAAACGCGCTTATAATGCAGCCATAGAATACGGTATTCCTGCTCATGAAATCTTTTTTGATCCTTTAGCGTTACCCATTTCGACAGGGATAGAAGAGGATAGAGAAAACGGAAAAGCTACTGTTGACTCTATAAAACGGATTCGAGAAGAATTACCGGGGTGTCATATACTCTTAGGTATTTCTAATATTTCTTTTGGTTTAAATCCTGCGGCCAGACAAGTATTAAATTCAGTGTTTTTATACGAGTGTATGCAGGTAGGATTAGATGGGGCTATTGTTAGTGCGAGTAAAATTTTACCCTTAGCAAAAATTGAAGAAGAACATCAAAAAGTTTGTCATGATTTAATTTATGACTTACGGGAGTTTGATGGTGAGATATGTACTTATGATCCCCTAACCAAGTTAACAGAATTGTTTGCTGGTAAAACAACTAAAAAAGATCCTTCAAAAACCGCTAATTTACCTATAGAAGAACGGTTAAAACAGCATATTATAGATGGAGAACGGTTAGGGTTAGAAGATGCACTGGCAGAAGCGTTAAAACAATATCCTCCCCTTGATATTATTAACGTCTTTTTACTAGATGGAATGAAAGTGGTGGGTGAGTTATTTGGTTCCGGACAAATGCAGTTACCTTTCGTATTACAATCTGCACAAACCATGAAAGCTGCTGTTGCCTATCTAGAACCTTTGATGGATAAGGAAGAAGGAGAAAGTAATGATAGCGGAAAAGGAAAATTTGTCATTGCAACGGTGAAAGGAGATGTCCATGATATCGGTAAAAATTTAGTTGATATTATCCTCTCCAATAATGGTTACAAAGTGATTAATTTAGGCATTAAACAACCTGTTGAAAACATTATCCAAGCTTATGAAGAACATAAACCTGACTGTATTGCCATGAGTGGTTTGTTGGTAAAATCTACCGCATTCATGAAGGATAACTTAGAGGTGTTTAATGAACGGGGGATAGATGTTCCTGTTATTTTAGGAGGTGCAGCATTAACTCCAAAATTTGTCTATGAAGACTGTCAAAACACTTACAATGGTAAAGTTGTCTATGGAAAAGATGCCTTTTCTGACTTACACTTTATGGATAAATTAATGCCAGCAAAATCAGCAGAAAATTGGCATAATTTACAAGGTTTTTCAGGGGAATATGCAGACAATAATAGTCTCTTTCAAGAAGAAAGAGGAGAAAAAGCAGCCGAAAAAGAGACTGAGCAAAATGGTAAGTCTGCAACAATAGAAACGCCGACAGTTATCGATACAAAACGCTCTGAAGCAGTGGAAATCATCGACCCTGTAACCCCTCCTTTCTGGGGAACCAAAATCCTTAAACCTAATGAATTCGACTTAAATGAAATATTCTGGTATTTAGATTTGCAAGCTTTAATTGCCGGTCAATGGCAATTTCGTAAGCCTAAAGAACAGTCACGGGAGGAATATGAGGCATTTTTGGCTGAGAAAGTTTATCCTATTTTGGAAGAGTGGAAGCAGAAAGTAGTTACCGAGAACTTATTACATCCGACGGTGATTTACGGTTACTTTCCTTGTCAGTCTCAAGATAATAGTTTACTAATTTACGATCCAGAAATTATGAAAAATGCCAACAACAATATCCCAGAAGATTTAGACCCTATCTGGAAAATTGAGTTTCCCCGTCAAAAGTCCGGTCGTCGTCTTTGTATTGCAGACTTCTTTGTTCCAAAAGAATCAGGGAAAACCGATGTATTTCCGATGCAAGCAGTAACAGTGGGAGAAATTGCAACAGAATACGCTCAAAAACTCTTTTCTGCTAACGATTACACCAATTACCTCTATTATCACGGTATGGCTGTCCAAACCGCCGAAGCCTTGGCAGAATGGACACACGCTAAAATACGCCGAGAACTCGGATTTTCTGACAAAGAACCCGATAACATTCGAGAAATGCTACAACAACACTATCAAGGTTCCCGTTACAGCTTCGGATATCCTGCTTGTCCCAATATCCAAGATCAATATAAACAATTAGAGGTGATGGGATGCGATCGCATTAATATGTATATGGATGAGAGTGAACAAATTTATCCCGAACAGTCCACCACCGCTATTATTACTTACCATCCTGTGGCCAAATATTTTAGTGCTTAACACCGGTTAAACGTCTGTTATAAGCCCTTTCGGGCTTATTTCCATCATTTTTCAGTCAGTTTTATTAGTGGTGTTTAAAGTTCCATGAATCTTGGTCAGTGGCTTGGCTTATCTAGTTTAATTATCTCCTGTTATATTCTTTGGGAAATTCGACAGGTGTTGTTACTGGTGTTTACCGCCGTTGTTTTTGCTACTGCATTAAATCGCTTGGTCAAATGGCTGAGAAAGTTTAAAATTAGACGGAATTTTGCCATTATTATCGTCCTAATCGCTATTACTTTCTTAAGTCTTTTATTTGGTTGGTTAGTGGTTCCTCCCTTTCTCGATCAATTTCAAAAATTATTGGGGTTATTGCCGAATGTTTGGGAAAGACTTCGGGTTAATTTAATTCTTTTATCAGAAACACAAAGTCGTTTTGATTGGTTACCACCTCCCCCTTCCTTAAACGATTTATTAACCCGTTTACAACCTTTACTGACAGAAATTTTTACCAACTTTTTCACCGTATTTTCTAACTCTCTAGTTATTATTTTACAAGGATTTTTTGTCTTTTTCTTAACAGTTACCATGTTGATTAATCCTCAACAGTATCGTCGTTTATTTTTAAAATTATTTCCTTCTTTTTATCGTCAACGAGGGGAGGAAATACTCACTCTGTCTGAAGTTGCATTGGGAAATTGGTTAACCGGTGTTACCATCAATTGTTTATTTATTGGGACCTTAAGCGGTTTAGGTTTATGGTTGTTGAATGTAAACTTAGTCTTAGTTCATGCTTTGTTAGCAGGGTTACTCAATTTTATTCCTAATGTCGGCCCTGCGGCTAGTGTTATTTTCCCGTTAATGGTAGCTTTACTAGATGCACCTTGGAAAATTTGGGCGATTCTGATTTGGTATTTTATTATTCAAAACATTGAAAGTTATTGGTTGACTCCTACTGTTATGGCCAAACAAGTTTCTTTACTCCCTGCGGTGACATTAATGGCACAAATCTTTTTTGCTCAAACCTTTGGTATATTAGGATTGTTATTAGCTCTTCCTTTGGCTGTTGTAGCTAAAACTTGGATTGAAGAGGTGTTATTTAAAGATATTTTAGATCCTTGGGATTCTGTTGTTTAAAAATGAGAAAAAGCTATGAAAAATTTTAAAGGTTATGGGATAGTTGTTCATTTATTTCTCTTGTTTTCTTGCAGTTTGCCTAGCTACAGTCAAGAACAAACAGTGCTAGAAAAAATAGAGGAAACCGGTTTATTAGAAGTGGGGATTCGAGAAGATGCGGTGCCTTTTGGTTATCGGGATATTAACGGAGATTTAGATGGATTATGTTTGGATTTTATTGCTCTCCTTAGAGAACAACTTAAACGGAAATTAAATAAACAAGTCATTGCCATTAAATTGTATAAATCCACCTTATTTAATCGCTTTGAATTAGTCAGCGATCGCATCGTTGATTTAGAATGTGGACCTAATACCATTCGAGAACTTCCTGAGTATCAGATCCAATTTTCTTCCCCCTTTTTCTTAACAGGAACTCAATTATTAGTAAGGACAGAAAAAGCAAAAACGATTAGGCCAAATGGCAGTTTGGAAAATGTTAATATTGGGGTCTTGAGAAATACCTCCAATGAGCTATTAATGAGGGAAAGATACCCGTTAGCTAATTTAGTTCAGTTTCAAGGGGTAACGGGTAGATATCGGGGAATACAAGCATTAACAGGGGGAAAAATCGATGCTTTTGCTAGTGATGGTATTCTTTTAGTTGGGGAAGCCATAATACAGGATTTAAGACTAGGAAAAGACTATACTTTAGTACCAAGAAATCCTATTGATTGCGAAGAATACGGATTTGTTTTACCTGATAATGATCCCCAGTGGTTAAGTTTTATTAATTCCGTGATTAAGACTTCCCCCGCGCGCAATACTTATCTAGATTGGTTTGGAGAAATTGCTCCTCAAATTGAATCTATTCAATCATTTTGTCAGGGAAATGAAACCTTAGAACAGGGAGAGATAGAAGAGTTAGAAAAGAAAAATAATTAAAAAGTTTTGCTTAAAATAAAATTAAATGATTAAAAAGTTTGTTTATTTTTGATAGAATGTCATTAATTAAGGATAAAAATACAAAATAATGACAAATTTAGAGTTAAATAATTTACAACAATATGAACAGTTTGAAGTCCGCTATCCCGCTTCTATCCAACCTTACGGTATATTGTTAGTCGTTGACATCGAAACGTTAACTATTATTCAAGTTAGCGAAAATACCAGGGAGTTTTTAGGGGTTAAACCTAAAACGTTACTGGGTAAACCTTTGACTTATTTAATTTCTTTTAAACAAATTGAAAAAATACGAAATTTCCTTGCTGAAAGCAATCCTGAATTTGTAGATATTATTAAACTAAAAAAAACAAAAGATTATAAACATTTTAAAGGTATTGTCCATACAATACAAGATAGTATTATTCTAGAACTAGAACCTTTAGGGTTAGATTATAATCATCACTTTATTAATCCTTATAATCTCTTGAAAAATGCAGTGACTAATGTTAGTAAAACTAATAATTATGAAGAAATTTTATCAACGATTACCGAAGAAGTAAAAAAAATTGTTCAATTTGATCGGGTGTTAATTTATCGTTTTGAGTACGATAGTAGTGGGGTAGTAATAGCTGAAAGTAAACAGGAAGATGTGGAAAGTTATTTAGGATTACATTATCCGGCTTATGAAATTCCCACTCCAGCAAGAGAATTTTATTCTAGTAATTGGTTGCGAATTATTCCTGATGTTAATTATGAACCTATTCCTATTATTCCCCGTCAACATCCTCTAAAAAATGAAGAGTTAGATTTAAGTAAAGCTGTATTAAGAAGTGTTTATCCTTGTCATGTAAAATACTTAAAAAACATGGGGGTTAGTGCTTCGATGTCCATTTCTTTAATGAATGGAAATCGTCTCTGGGGACTGATTGCTTGCCATCATTATTCTCCTAAATATATCAGTTATGAAATAAGGAAAATATGTGAATTTCTAGGACAATTTTTATCCGTTGAATTACTGTACAAACAGGAACAAGAATTTCGCAATTATCGCAATCAAATTAAAGGGATACAAACGAGAATAAGGGAAGGATTATTAAGCCATAGTCATTCACTTGATCAGGTTATTCGTCCTAATAAATCTAGTTTACTCAATTTAACTCGTTCTCAAGGGGCTGTTATTTGTCTTGAGCAACAAATAAGCTTAATAGGAAAGACTCCAACTAAAGAACAAATGAAAGACTTAATTAGTAACTTTTTAAACCCTAAAAATACGGAACATTTTTATACAGATTCCCTAGAAACTATTTATGAACAAGCAAAAGATTTTAAAGAAGTAGGTTGTGGAATGTTAGCTATTTCTCTCTTTTTAAGAAATAATAATTATCATATTATTTGGTTTCGCCCAGAACAAGCCCATGAGGTAAAATGGGCAGGTAATCCTGATGAGATTGAGCTTATTACTAATGAGCAAGGTATGCCAGAATTGTGTCCTCGCCATTCTTTTACGATGTGGAAAGAATTAGTTAAAAATAAATCCCTTCCTTGGCAATTAATCGAAATAGAGGCAGCCCAAGAATTAAGAAATACCATTCTCTTAGCAGCCTTAGAAGTCTCCCAACATTCCCAAGCGGTACTAGAAGAAAAAACGAAACAAGCTAATGCGGCTAACCTGGCTAAAAGCCAATTTTTAGCCAAAATGAGTCATGAATTACGTACCCCTTTAAATGCAATTTTAGGCTTTACCCAAATGATGAATCGAGATAGTTCCCTTTCTTGCGAACAACAGGAATATCTCGGAATTATTAACCGTAGTGGGGAACATTTACTCTCTTTAATTAACGATGTTTTAGAAATGTCTCGCATCGAAGCAGGACAATTAACTCTCCATCAAACCTGCTTCAATCTTTACGAATTAATTCACTCTGTCAAAGAATTGCTTACCCTCAAAGCATCATCGAAAGGGTTAGCTTTAATTGTCCATCAAGACGAAGATTTACCCCAATATTTAGAAGGAGATGAAAGTAAGTTAAGACAAATTATTGTCAATTTAGTGGGCAATGCCATTAAATTTACCCAGTTTGGTCATGTTAATTTACATTTATCTCTCTTATTCTATAAAGCTCACTCTAGAGAAGTGGGTCTACAATTAGAAGTTAAAGATACAGGAATAGGCATTAAAAAAGAGGATTTAGAAACTATTTTTGAAGCCTTTAAACAAACAGAAATGACGTTTCAAACCAATGAAGGAACCGGCTTAGGATTATCCATTAGTCGTCAGTTTGCCCGTTTAATGGGGGGAGATATTGCAGTAAAAAGCCAACTGGGACAGGGTTCTACCTTTACCTGTAAACTAAATATGAAGGTACCAAGTAAAATTGAGGGCTTAGTAAAACAGCAGTCAAGACGAATTATCGGTTTAGAAACATCCCAAATCAACTATCGTATTTTGGTGGTGGAAGATGTCAGGGATAATCAACTATTGATGGTGAAAATATTGACATCTGTGGGGTTTCAGGTACGCTGGGCTAATCATGGTCAAGAAGCCCTAGAAATATGGCAACAATGGCATCCTCAGTTAATCTGGATGGATATGAGAATGCCAGTCATGGACGGTTATGAAGCCAGTAGTCGCATTCGTCAGTTAGAAGCCGAAAAGCCGAACTTGGAAAACCCTGTGATTATTATTGCCTTAACGGCTACTGCTTTTGATGAAGAAAGAAAGGCTATTTTAGCCGTGGGATGTAATGATTTTGTGCCGAAACCATTTCAGGAGGAAATGATTTTTCAGAAAATGCAGCAATATTTGGGAGTTAAGTATGTTTATGAAGAGTTAACCACTCATGAACTCTCCAAGTCAGCTAATGATTTGAATTTTGAACAACTGAATACTGAAATTAAGCAAATGCCTAAACAATGGGTGAGTCAATTACATCAAGCTGCTTTAAGTGCCAGGGAAAAAAGACTGATGGGTTTAATTCAAGAAATTCCTTCAGAACAATCTTTTTTAGTCAATTTCCTTACGCAAGCAGTCAAAGATTTAAGCTTTGAAACAATTGTTAATTTAACAGAAGAATTAGACCATGAACAACCCCAATAAAGATCAAGGAGATATCCTCATTGTGGATGATGTTCCTGAAAACTTACAATTATTATTTACAATGTTGACGGAACAAGGCTATGAAGTCCGAAGAGTTCTTAATGGAAAACAAGCTTTAAATGCCGTCCGAGTTGAACCACCAGATTTAATTTTGTTAGATATTAAAATGCCTGATATGGATGGGTATGAAGTTTGTCAAAGATTAAAAGCAGACTCAAAAACGCAGGATATTCCTGTTATTTTTCTCAGTGCTTTAAATGATGCGTTTGATAAGGTCAAAGCTTTTGAGGTGGGAGGAATTGACTATATCAGTAAACCTTTCCAATTACAAGAGGTTATCATTCGTGTGGAAAATCAGTTGAATTTGTTGAGAATGCAAAACAAACTGAAAAGAAAAAATCATGAATTAGAAATCATTAATAAAGAGTTAGAAGCTTTTAGTTATACAGTTTCCCATGACTTACGAAATCATTTGAATATCATTAATAATATTACTTATTTATTAAATCATAAATATGGAGAGAAATTAGATGATGTTGTCCAGAAATATATACAAAGTTTGGAAAATGAAAGTACACGCATGGGAGAAATTATAGAAGATTTATGGCGTTTATCTGAGTCTAAATCCAACTATTTAGAAATGGTTTTGGACTCCTTTAATTTAAGTTCAATGGTAGAAGAAATTGTTAGTAAGTTAAGGCAGGAAACCGATAAAAAACCCCAAAAATTTATCATTGAACCTGATATTTATGTGATGGGAGATCAAGGTTTGATAAAAATTGCCTTAGAAAATTTGCTAGATAATGCTAATAAATTTACAGCTAAAACAAAAGAACCTTGTATTGAATTTGGCAAGCTTGAAAAAGATGCTCAAACTGTTTACTTTGTCAAGGATAATGGCAGAGGTTTTGATCCCAAAAAAGCCGATAAATTATTTACCCCTTTTCATCGTTTACACAAGGATGAAGAGGTAGCAGGAGAGGGTATTGGTTTAGCGACAGTTCAACGTATTATTGAACGTCATGGGGGTAAAATTTGGTATGACGCAATACCCAATCAAGGAGCAACTTTTTACTTTACTTTACAAGAAATGCCAGACAATTAAAAAGTTGTTATTCTTTAAATTTATTGACTTTTTCCTCATCGTTTTCGTCAGTTTCTTGATTGTTATCATCCATAATTGGTGAAGTAGAATCCTCAGTTTTTATAGGTTTATCTTCATCTTGTTTGATAGTTTCCGACTCAGAAGATTCGGTTTTCGGTTGATACTCTTCGATGAGGGTTTCTGCATCATCATCAGCCATATAAGGTTCAAATTCTGCCACGTATTCTTCAAGGCTTTCGGTCTTTTGCGACGCTTCTTTTTCTGTTGAATCTTCTGGCTTCACTTCATCGGTTGGGGACTCCATTTCTTCTTTTTCTTCTAGCAATTCAGGGGCGACTGCTTCGGTGGCTGAATCCCCATCATCTTCATCGTCATCATCCCAGTTGCTTTCCTCAAAATCAGTTTCAGGGGTTTCTGGGGTGGGTTGAGATTGAGATTTTCCGAAGCCAAACATAGATTTGAAAGAAAATCCTTGTTTTTTGCTTTCAGGGGTGGCCGTCTCGTCGGAAGTTGCATCTGGTTCGCTACTTTCTGCTTCCGTAGTTACCTCTGTTTCCCCTTTAACTTCAACTTCTGAGGTGACGGGTGTTTCCTCTTCCGTAGTTATCTCTGTTTCTTCTTCAACTTCAACCTCTGAAGTGACGGGTGTTTCCTCTTCCGCAGTTACCTCTGTTTCTTCTTCAACTTCAACCTCTGAAGTGACGGGTGTTTCCTCTTCCGCAGTTATCTCTGTTTCTTCTTCTGGGGTGACTAGAGTTTCTTGGGAAGGGGTTTCCGTTTCGGTGTCAGGGGTTTCAGTGGTAGGAGGGGTGACAGGGGGAGGTGATTTTTTGAAGCGATTTTGCACCCAACTGAGGAAAGAAAACCCACTAATATCGGTCTTATCATCCGGATGAGCGATTGCCCGACGTAAGCGTAAGGTTTGCCAGCCAAAGCATACCACTAATGTTACTGCAGCACTTTGGCCTAATAAGACCCCTCCTGTGATTCTTCCTGCACAAACCCAGAGGACAAGGGCATAGAATAATCCGACACCACTCCAAAGAAAATCATCTTTTCGGTGTAATTCGGGCAGGAAAAAGGCGGATAAATAAAGACTTAAGCTTGCAAGGCCAACAGCGATCGCTAGGATGTATGCCAACATCTGTGGGTTACTCCTTTGGTGGTTTCTCTTTCTTATTGTGAAGCATCTTGACCCCTATTACTCACCTATTTCTGAGAAAGATTTTTTTTGAAGTACGTTAAATTAGTCAAAAAATTCTCTTTCGATCTCAAAACCCTATGAGTCAGTCTCCCCCACCACCTAACCGCTTTTTTAATCAGTTGAACGGTTTTCTACGGTTTATTAGGAAACCGAAGACCATTGTTATCGTAACCACGTCCGTTACCTTAGTTTTCCTTGGTTATCGGGGGTTAAGTTTCGTGTTGAGGGAGTATTTACCTCCCTGGTTAGAGGAACGAATCAGTAAAGTGATTAATCGTCCCATCGAAATTGGTGAGTTAGAGGGGTTTTCTCTTACCAGTTTACAGCTTGAAGGGGCTTCTATTCCAGAAACGGCTCAACAAACTAATGATTTAACCGCCGAAAATATTAAGGTTACCTTCAATCCTTTAACGATTTTATTGCAAAGAAAGTTAGCGATTAACGTTTCTCCTGAAAGGGTCAAGGTTAATCTTCGTGAAGAAAAACCGGGTCAATGGTTAAGTTTGAAGGCAACGGATGAGGTAATTCCACTGAATTTTGATCTCTCGATAGATGTTAAGAACACTGAAATTGTTTTATTACCTTATCAATCAGAAAAAACGGTCAATATTAAAGTTGTTGGTAATCTGGAGTATGAAAAAAGTGAACAGCGAAAGTGGCTTTATGATTTGAGTTTAGGATTAATTAACAGTGATGAGATTCAAGTACAAGGAGAAACCTTAGTTAAAAGTACAAAAACCAGACTAAATTTACAGTTAAATCAATTACCTTTGCAAGCTTGGTCTTCTATTTTCCCCAATCTTCCTTTTAAAATTGATGAGAGTTTACTGCAAGCCAATTTGAATGTAAATTTACCTTCTTTACGAGATTTTAGAGGAACGAAAGGACAAGGAAGTTTAGAATTAGATGATTTTCAAGCAAAGACTTCCCTACTTAAACAGCCGGTAACAGCAGATTTAGCTTTTCAATTTGAACAAGGCCAAGTATTAATTGATCAAGGTGAATTTACTATAGGTAATATTATTACGACTTTACAAGGTTATTATGATTGGGAAAAAGGAAGTAATATAAATATTAATGTACAAAATTTTAACATTGATAATGTTTTCAAGATTATCCCTATCACTTTACCTGTGACGGCGAAGGGGGATTTTAATATTAACTTTAATATAACTGGTTTACTCAGCAATCCGATCATTCAAGGAAAAGTTGTTAATGAGAATAGTATTATCTTTGAGAAAACTCCTTTTAAAACAATTTTAGCAAACTTTAAAATCAGTTTAGATGAAACTACATTAGACAATTTTTTGATTGAACCCCAAGCAGGGGGAAAAATAGAAGCAAAGGGCAAGATTAGCCAAAATATTCGTAAATTGATTCAACAAAATAAACCCATTGATATTAAAAAGTTTCCTTTAAAGCTGAACTTTCAAGTCGCTTTACCCACTCAACCTTTAATTAATACTTATTATTCCTTACCTTCGGACCTTAATTTGAATGAATTACAAGCAAAAGGAGAATTCAACGGAGAATTAAGTGGTATCAATGGGTTGATTGAGTGGCAAACTTCAGGGAATTTTTCACAACCCAATACTAGCATTATTAGTCAAGGTAAGATAGTCATTAAGCAGAATAACCTCTTATTAGAAGATACAAATATTCGGACAAATCAGGGGATGATAGATATTAGGGGAAGTGGAAACTTGAAAACAAAAAAATGGCAAACTTTGATTAATACAGAGTCTCTCGGGTTAACTCTTTTTACTACTATTATCTGTCAGAAAATTACCATTGAGTGTCCAACTGGTTTAATCTTAGAACAAGGAAACCTGAGATTATCTGGAGAAATCAATCAATCTTTTCTGGAATCACTTAATATTAACTCAAATCTCTTATTCTCGCTGGATAAAGGAAAGGTTATCATTAATAGTAATATAAAAAATGGTAACTTTAATACGGAACTTACCACATTACAATTACCAATTAATTCTTTTATTACTAATTTACCTGTACCTGTATCAATTAATAATTCTCGTTTCAATTTCTCGGGAAATTTAGAAAATAGTTGGAACAATCAAACCCTTAACTTAAGTAAAATCAAGGGGGATGGAACTGTAGTTCTGAGAATAGAAGATAGTTTAGTAACAGCAAGCGGTAAACTCGAAAATGAGTCTTTAAAAGCAGTTGCTAATATTAACAATTTATCTGTTAACAAAATTATTCCTAGGATTATTATTCCCGTAAATTTAGTTAATAGTAACATCAATATAGAAGGAGAATTACAATCTTTAAATTTTTCTAACTTAATAACCAATCTTAATAATTTACAAATAACTACTAATACTGATCTTTTAATTGCTAACCGAAGTATAACAGCAAACACTCAATTAAAGGAAGGTATAATCACAGGAAATGCTAGTTTAACACCTTTAGCTGTTGCACCATTTATTATTGAAGGATATCCCATTATAAATGTTAGAAAAGCAGAAACAAATTTTACAGGTAATCTATCATCTTTACTAGCATTAAACTTTCAAGATTTTCAAGGAAATACCTATACAGAGTTAGAAATAGCAGATGGAATAGTTACCTTTGATGGGAAAATGAATAATGATAAACTTTTGGGTGATATAACAATACAAAATATTGATTTATCTAGTTTGAATAGTGATTTATTTTCTGGGTTTACCTCTGATAAACTAAATAGTCAAATTAAAGCTTCTCTTCCTTTAACCACTCTTTTAACATCCGCTTCATTCGTTCCTTTTACGGTTAATAGTATATCTTTAGACGTAGGAAAACAAAATATTCAAGGGAAAGGAGACTTTGTGGTTTCTAATATTTGGAATTCACCAGATATTGCCAACTTTTCCTTTAATCTTGACACCAACTTTGATTTAAGTGAATTACCTTTGACACAATTATTAGATAAAATTCCTATTAATCGAAACCTTTTACCGACAAAAGTTTCCTTAACGGGAGAAGGCAATTTTAAAGGAACTTTATCAGGAAAAAATTTATTAACTGCACCTTTATCACCAGGTAACTTACAAATAGTAGGTGATGTTAATTTAGCCAATTTAAGTTTTAATGAACAACAATTTGAACCACAATTAGTCGGAAAAATCAACCTTGATTCCTTAAATAAAATTTCTTTCAATATAGAAGGAAAAGAAGACAAAATTAGTGCTGTGTTCAATCCCTGTTTAAAACAAAATTGTTCCTTGGTATCTACAATAGATGCTTTAGAAATTCGTCAAACTTATAATAATAATACACCCATCCTGGCTAAGATAAAACGTGAAAATGATAACCTAGTCGCTACTGTTGAAAGTTTACCTATCCATATCCTAAAAATAGCACCTTTAGGTAACTATGGATTACCTGAATACTTACAAGGTTTAATTAATATAGAAATAACTTTTAATTCCTTAGACTTTAATACATTGGGAAAATTAACCCTTGTTTCACCTCGTTTTGGGGATGTAATCGCAGATCAATTTGAAGCATCATTAATATATAAAAATGGTTTGATTTTATTGGAAAAAACCCAACTAGCTATAGGAAACAGTAATTATAATATTGTTGGTAACTTAAATGTTAACTCGGGAGAAGTTCAAGGACAAGTTAATATTAATCAAGGCAATATTCAAGATTTACTGATTGCATTACAGTTATATAATTGGGATAATTTATTACGACTGCTACGACTAAAAAAGCCGAACTTTACTACAGCAGAAAACATGAAACCTGATGCTGTGGGTAACTCTTTAAAATCCCTTGCTGAACAACTTTATACATTTTGGCTGAATGATCAGAAAATACAAGAATTTTTTGCCGAAACTCAAGCAGGAGATTTACCCAGAGAATTAGATATCAAAGGTCAATATAACGCACAAATGACCTTAGAAGGAACCATGACAAATCCCCAAGTAGGTATACAATTTGAAGGGAATCAATGGCGATGGACTCCACAACCTTCTACCGCTTCTATCATACCATCACTCGGCTTAGTGATGGAAGGTTCTCAAGTTATTCCCATTCAAAAAATCGCTATTAATGGACAACTAAAAGATCAACAAGTTTCTATCAATCCCAGTATAAAATTAGGTTCAGCTACTGCATCAGGTGTCCTCAATTTATCTTATAATAATAATCAATATTCCCTTGATTCATCAGCGTTTGCAGTAGAAAACTTAACCTTAGACTTAGTGCGTAATTTAATTATTATTCCCAGTGATGTTAATGGTTCAATTAATGTTAACGGTGTCGTCAATGGAACCTTAAAAGATCCCATGGTTGATGGTAGTTTTGAGTTTAATGAGGGAGTGATTAATGCTAGACCCCTTGATCTTGATTTAGGGGGTGAATTTAACTATAGTAATAATCGTTTACAAGTAGGTACGAATCAACCGAATTTCCTTAATATATCTGCCACTTTACCCTTTCCTATTGTAGAAAATATCAATGATCAATTTGAAATAAAAGCCAACTTAGGACAAGAATCTTTTTCTTTACTACCATCCTTAACCCTTGATCAAATTGTTTGGGTTGGGGGAGAAGGGAATGTGACTGCAAATGTACAAGGGAAAATTTCGGTTGATAATCAATTGAGAATTTCTTTAGATTCTAATAGTCAAATTAATTTAAACTTAAATAATGCCCAATTTACCAATGCTTCCCTGCCTACAGTTGTCACTTTAAATGGAAAAGTAATCCTTAATAGTAGAAGCTTGAGTGTTGAACAATTAACCGCAGATGTGGTTAAAAGTCGCCTAACTCTTACAGGAGACTTACCCTTATTACCCCTTCCCAATGAACAAACAATTAATAATCCTCTTGCTGTACAAATTAGTCAAAATGAAGTCAATAATTCAGGAATTTATCAAGGATTAATCAACGGTAACATGACAATTACAGGGGCATTAATTAGCCCTAAAATTAGTGGCAATGTTAACTTAACAGAAGGAAAAATAAAAGTACCCAAACTTAACTTGAAACCTGAAAAACCATCAGTTGTATTTGAAAAATGGGTAGGGTTTCTGTCCACTAAAAATAATATTGTTATCCCCCCCAGATTAGATGATTTTACCATCAATATTGATAATATTTCCCTGGAAAGTGAAAGGACATTATCCCTTCCCAAAACCTTTCTTAATGTTAGTGGAGATTTAACCTTAAATGGTCAGATCAACCGTGTATCCTTAGCCGAATTTTTAAGAATTGAACCATCAGGAAAAATTACGATAAATAGGGGTCAAGTGAATCTCCCTGTTACTCGTGTTTTTATCAGTGACCAAAACGAAAACACCTTGACTTTTTCTCCAAAACAAGGATTACTCAATCCTCTCATTGATTTAGAACTAAAATTATACATTTTTGCCGTCGCACTTCGTTCGATTAAAGATAATGAAATTGCTGATGATATTGTGCAAACAGGGAGAGCAAAATCGGCTGAAATCACCTTAACAGTTGCAGGAAGTGCTAAAGAAGTTTTACCAAATGTGGGTAATCTTTTTGAAGATGCTTGTCAATTTAATAATGAAAATTTACCCCCTATTACAACATATAATAAAACCTCTCCAGATAACTTAGAAGCTTTAGCTAGATGTATTGAAATTAATAACTTAGGGGCAAATTCTATCGGAGATTTATTGCGATCGCCGATTGTTTCTTTTTCCAGTAATCCCCCGTTAAGTAATACGGAATTATTAACCTTATTTGGCCAACAACTTCCGGCCGTCGTTGAACAATTACAACGACAAAATTCTAGTCAATTAGTAGAAACTGGTGTGGTACAATCGGCAGTGGTTATTTTACCTTTTCTGCAAGATTGGGTGTTTAATACCAATCAACAAACCACGCAATTAGGTGAAAGTTTGGGATTAACCAATTTACGGTTATTTCCAGTTATAGAAACCGTCTATAAATTAGAAGATAATACAACCATTCGCTTTTCCTATGACTATACTTTGAATGAAGCAACCATTCGCTATGAAAATAAATTCTAAACAATCTTGTGTTGTTCAATAAAATTGTGTTATGATGTTAGACTGTGTATTTAATTAAAATAAACAAAAATAACGTTGTTGGAGGACAAAAACCGTGACTCAGCGCACCTTAGGAGGAACGAATCGTAAGCAAAAGAGAACATCAGGGTTTCGTGCGAGGATGCGAAAAAGTAATGGTCGTAAAGTCATTCAAGCAAGACGCAAAAAAGGAAGACATCGCTTATCCGTCTAAAGGTAACACCTTCAAGCCCACTCTATCCTAACCAGACTTGGTGAATCGTGGGATTACCCAAACCAAACCGCCTAAGACACCCCAAGGCATTCCAAACCGTCTATAACCGAGGAAAACGCTATCAAAGTTCTCATCTGGTTATGCGGGTATTGTTACAAGCTGACCCAAAACAACCCACACCACCCACACAATTTGGCATTTCCGTCAGTCAAAAGGTGAGTAAAAAAGCAGTGACTCGCAATCGTTTAAAACGACAAATCAAAGGAGTCATCCGTCTTTTCTTACCGACGATTCAGCCAGGTTTTCAGGTGGTGATCGTGGTCAAGCGTAACACAAGTGAGTGCAAATATGAACATTTTTTGCGAGAATTAGAAGAGTTGTTAATTAAAGCCGAGATAATTTATGGGTATAAGAGAGAACACATTTTATGAAGGAGGCCCTCATATTGGGGATTTGATCATTAATATATTGTTAGGATTCACCGTTATCTGTCTTCCCTTGACCGTTGGGGCGATCGTGCGAGCCATTTGGTTACGTTATCGTATCACTGATCGCCGTATTTCCATTACTGGGGGTTGGATGGGTAACGATCGCACCGACATTATCTATGGTGAAATCGTCAAAATTGCCAAAATCCCCCGTGGAATTGGATTATGGGGCGATCTTGTCGTTACCCTCAGAGATAAAAGTCGCTTAGAAATGCGTGCCGTTCCTCGCTTCCGAGAAATTTATGATTATATGGCCGAAAGAGTCGCTGACAAAACAGGAAAACCCATTGAAGCGATTACCGCCCAATAACTTCTAAAATCGACATTAGGATTGAGATAACCCTTGTGTTACTCAATTCCTCCTATTGAATCAATTAAACAAAAGCTCACCCCATAGGGGAATTACTTGGATTAAGACGAATGGATTTTGGTATCGGATTTATTTCCACAAACATTATGCTGCCAATCCTGGATTTTTTCTACGGGATTGTGCCAAGCTATGGCTTTGCGATTATTGCCTTAACGTTAGTCATTCGCTTTGGTTTGTACCCCTTAAGTGCAGGCCAAATCCGTAATATGCGGAAAATGCGAATTACTCAACCCTTAATGAAAGAACGACAAGCAGAAATTCAAAGTCGTTATAAGGACGATCCGGCAAAACAGCAAGAAGAAATGGGGAAACTGATGCAGGAGTTTGGCAACCCCTTAGCCGGTTGTTTGCCCCTGCTGCTACAAATGCCCATCTTATTCGCCTTATTTGCCACCTTAAGAGGATCGCCCTTTGCTAACATCAACTATACCGTTGACGTGCAGATTTTGCCCTCTGAGCAAATTGAGCGAGTTGTCCCCCAACCCTACGCCACCAAACCCAATAACATCTATGTCAGTGATGGGGAACATTATCCCATTTCCGCCTTGTTACCTGGAGGTAATAAGCTAGGGGTGGGAGAAAAGACCACCGTTGAATTTCAAACCAGCGAAGGACAAACCCTCTCTAACCTAGTCCAAGAAAACCCTAACAGTGATATTCAACCCACTTATGAGGTCACCAAAGGGGCAGAACGAGTGAAAATCAACGAAGATGGAACCATAGAAGCCCTAGCCCCCGGAGAAGCGACCATTCAGGCTACCATTCCAGGGATTGCTGCTAATACCGGATTCCTCTTTATCAATGCTTTAGGGCAAGTGGGAGTCACCAATGACGATGGCAGCATCAACTGGGATATTTTAGGGATGATTCTCTTCTTTGGTGCCAGTATTTATATCAACCAAGAATTATCCGGTTCTTCTGGGGGTGGGGCCCAACAACAACAAACCATTAATAAGATTACTCCTGTTCTTTTTAGTGGGATGTTTCTCTTTTTCCCCTTGCCAGCCGGGGTGTTAATGTATATTGTTGTGGCTAACATTTTCCAAACCCTGCAAACCCTAATTTTAATGCGGGAACCCTTACCCGATAACTTGCAAAAGTTACTCGAAGAACAAGAAAAAGCCGAAAAAGGGAGAGAAACCCTGCCCTTTGAAAAGCGTTCTAAGAAAAAAGAGAAAACCTCTTAGATTTCTCAACTCAGCTAAAACGTATTACTAGAATACGTTTTAGCCAAGCCTAACATAATAACAAACAGCAATGTAAAGGCAAGATAGATAAAAAATAGATTCAAGTCATTATCATGGGACAATAAAAACAAGTCGGTAAAGAATGGTTAGAAAATCTCTTAACATTAATGGGATTTCCCACCAGTGTTAAAGTGGAGTATCGGGAAAATGAACTGGAAGGAACCACCGAATGTTGGTTAATCATCGATGAAACTCAGTTACTCCCAGAAAAAACGTTGATGTTATTAGGGGAAAAAGGGGAAGGTCTTGACGCAATCCAATATTTAGCCAATACTTTAATTAATCTCACCGTCGATAGTGTTGATCAGCAAGGGTTTACTATCGAACTCAATGGCTATCGTTTAGAACGTTTGCAACAGTTAAAAACCCTCACCGAAGACATTGCCGAAAAAGTTCGTCAAACCGGGCAGGAAGTAGAAATGACGGCCCTTTCTTCAGCCGAACGTCGTCAAATTCATTCCTTCTTCAAAAATGTAGCAGATATCGCCACTGAAAGCAGAGGACAAGAACCCAATCGTCGTTTAATTGTTAAACCGAGATACTGATTATTGGGATAAAACACTCAACTTCACAGACTGATTATCTTTCAAAGCATCGCTACTGCGAGACACATACCGTTCTCCTGGCCGCAAACCACCTAAAACTTCCACCTGTCCATCAATCCGTTTCCCCAACCGGACTATCCTCTCGGTTACTGTGGCATTTTCCTTGTCTCCCATCACCACAAACACCTTCCCCTGTCCGCCGGTCGTCCCTTGTAACGCAGTTTCCGGAATAACCACAGGTGGGGAACCGGTTTGACCAAAACTCACCCTGGCTAACAACCCACTGCTAATTTTCTGTTCAGCATTGGCTAAAATAACCTCGATGGGAACTTGGCGACTGGTAGGGTCGGCTGCCGGGGAAATATTATTGACCCGTCCCACTAAACTGTCGCGGGGAAAGGCATCTAAACGGACTCTCACCGACTGTCCAAGGCGGATATTAGCCAAATCTAATTCGGAAACGGGAACCACCACCTTGACTTGACTAAAGTCTCCTAAACGGACGATATCGCTACCCGGTTGTACTAAGTTTCCCGTTTCTATGACCCGTTGTAAGACATAACCCGTAATGGGAGAATGAAGACGGGTATAGGATAATCTTGCTTGTTCCTGTTGAATCAGGGATTGTTGGGCAATGACACGCCCTCTGGCTGCTTCTACGGCGGCTTGACGCACATTTACCTCTGATTGTGATGATAACACGGTTTGTTTCGCGGTCAGATATTCTGTACGGGCTAACTCTACCTCCCGTAAAGCGATCGCCCCTTCTTCATTCAATTCCTGTAAGCGATCGACATCATTTTTAGCTTGTTCTAAGCGCACTTTAGCTGATTCTACCGCAGCAAGGGCTGATTTGACCTCCCCTTGGGCGCGAATCACCTCCGAGTTCAACGCAGCTAACTCGGCTTGCGCTTTGCCTACTTCTGCTTGTAATAAGCTATCATCTAATCGGGCCAATAATTGCCCTTTGCTGACGCGATCGCCCACATCGACCGTTAATTCCAATAACTGCCCCTCTACCTGCGATCGCAAGGCGACAGTTTGCACCGGTTGGGTGGTTCCCATATATTCAATGGCATCACGGATAGAGTCGGTACGGGCGATCGCTACATCAACAGAGGGTATTCTTTCTTGAAAATTGGCGGTTTCTTCCTCTTTTGCCTCGGTGTCAGGGACAATTCCACAGCCCACTGACCCTAACACTAAAATACTGGCTAATATGATTGTAGCGTTAATGCGCTTTTTGATAACCATAAGGTTGATGGTGGTGGTAATGTTCCCTGGTTATTTATAGCTTAACAAATCTTTGCATTAATCAGGATGAAAATTGGCAAAAGCTAATTTTTAATAGATGTTTTTTTGAAGTTTAATATCTAAGTTTAGTTTCATAACCAGTATTGAGATATTCATTCAAAACATGATAAAGATAAACTAAATCCTTGTAAGATATTTTCTCCACTTAAATCTGTTGGTAATTGTTTAATTTCTACCGATTGATTTTGACGATAAATTTCTACTTGTTGTTGTTGAGGATTAATTAACCAACCTAAGCGTAAACCACTATCTAGATATTCTTGCATTTTCTCTTGAAGGGTTGCCAATGAATCAGTACGAGAACGCAATTCTATGACAAAATCAGGACAAATAGGGGGAAACTTTTCTTGTTCTTGTCGACTCAAAGATTGCCAACGTTTTAAACTAATCCAAGCAGCATCAGGGGAACGATCTCCACCCTTTGGTAACCGAAAAATAGTCGAAGAACTAAACACTTTTCCCAGTTTAGTTTGACGGTTCCATAGTCCTAAGTCAATGATAAAATCAGCTTCTCTATTCCCACTAATTCCCCCAACCGGTGGCATAACAATTAATTCTCCTTTGGCGGTTCTTTCCAGTTGCCAATCTTGGTTAACTTGACAAAGACGGTAAAATTGTTCATCCGTTAGATTCACTGTATCTAAGTTTAAAATAACTGCTGTCATCCCTCAATTTTCCCCTAATAATCACTTTAAATTAATTGCTTTTTATCTAAAAAATAACTAATTTCTGCCAATATTCTTTTAACCATATAGCCACTTTTCCTGATAACAACATACACCCCAAAAGATTAGGAATAGCTAAAGTTAATAACATCATATCGCTAAAATCAACCACTGCTCCTAAACTAACCACAGAACCAATAAAAATACAAGTTAAAAAGAGCAATTTAAAAATAATCGAACTGGGTTGACCAAACACATAAGTCCAACATTGTTCCCCATAATAACACCAAGTAATCATGGTAGAAAAACCAAATAAACAGATAATTCCCACTAACACAAACGGAAACCAATCGATTACTTGAGCGAAAGCCATGGCTGCTAAAGTAGACCCACTAATACTATCCCCCACAGACTCCCCATACATTCCCGTGGTAATAATCACCAAAGCCGTCACATTACAGATAACAATGGTGTCAATAAACGGCTCTAAAATAGAAACAATGCCCTCTTGTATCGGTTCTTTTGTTTTCGCTACGGCATGGGCGATCGCAGCCGATCCTAACCCGGCCCCATTAGAAAAAGCACTGCGTCTGATCCCTTGTACCAAAATACCGATCAACCCGCCTTCCATCCCAGAGGGGGAAAACGCTTCCTTGAACATCAAGCTAAATGCAGCAGGAATCGCGGTCAAATTAACCAGTAACACCCACGAACAGCCCAAAAGGTAAAAAAAGACCATCACCGGCACTAACTTGCTGGTAATCACCCCAATACGACTGATGCCCCCAATAATCACTAATCCCACCAACAGGGCTAGAATTAAACCATACAACCAATCGTACGCTTTCACCGCCGGAACCACCACCGCCAACGCCGCAAAAGATTGATTGGCCTGGAACATATTACCCCCGCCAATGGCTGCCCCTAAACCAGCGATACCGTAAAAAATAGCCAGTCCTTTACCTAATTTTTCTTTTCCCAACTCCTTTAACCCTTGGGAGAGATAATACATCGGTCCGCCGATAATGGTTCCGTCTGGGTTCACAGTGCGATATTTTAGCCCCAACGTACATTCAACGAACTTATTGGACATTCCCAAAAAACCGGCCACTGTCATCCAAAACACCGCCCCGGTTCCCCCCATCTGAATCGCAATAGCAACCCCGGCGATGTTTCCTAAACCGATACTAGCCGATAAAGCAGTAGCCAAGGCTTGAAAAGAAGAGACTTCTCCCTTTACCTCATCATCTTGATTGTAGAAGCCTAGAGCAATTTTAAGCGCGTGTTGAAAGCCAACAAGACTAATGAACCCCATACGGAGGGTAAAAAAAATCCCTCCCATGAGTAACCAGAGGATAATCACGGGAAAATGGGCAACCTCAAAAAAAAGTACCCGTTCAATGACTGTTACCAGACTCGAAAACAGGCGATCGATATTATCTAGAAATTGATTCACAAAATTAACGTAAAAAGCTGCTACTTAGCCAAAAGACAAAAAAGATAGTGATGCCAATCAAAGACTGACTCATTTCTCCTGAAAGATTAGCCCCTTGTAACAATTGGGCGATGCCCCAGCCTAAAACAAGACCTAAAAATAGTCCGCCTAGGGTGATTAAGATAGCCCGACCCAGCCGATTTTCTTTGCGGTTCAGAAAATAAATATTAGCAAAAATTCCCAACGCTAAAAAGAGGGAAACCGAAGAAGAATTGGCATCAGCAAAACCAGTGATGAGGGCCAAGACCAGAAAAATTCCGGTGGGCCAGAGAATATCGTTAGACGAAGGGGTATCGATAAACTGTTGTAACCAGGGAGGGGAATTATCCAAAGAAAGGGACGGAGGGGTTGGAGGGGTTTCTCGTTGACGTTCGGCAAAACGAATTTTATCCGGAACCTTAATTCTACCTTCTTGACGGAGTTTGAGCCGTTCCATGATGATCGAATCATAGGCCGCCTCGATGTCCTCAACGGTTTTGACGTCGTTACTATATTCTTGTGTTAAACGATTTTTAGCTGCTTGGATTTCCTCAAACGAGGCTGTTTCGCTGACACCAAGCTTTTCATAGGGTGTTTGTTCACTCATTGAGAACCTCCTTGCATATTTCCTTCATCAAACCACTAAAATAATTGAAATTATCATTTTGGGTGTCAAAATATAGCATCACGCATTAAGGTTAGGATATTGAGAAAAGCTACAACTTGGTTAGAGCCTACTTTTTCCTTTTACACTGAGCTTAAGCACAGTGTAAACCTTTTTGCCTTTTGCTCGACCCAAAAGGTGATCAACCATCGACGGGTATTTTGACATCGATTATATCCTTTCTGTACAAAATTGGCTGGCACAACCTTCAAAAGATTTCACAATGTTGATCAGGGTATGCTCAAGACTTATCTGTATTTAGGTATTGACCTGGGTTTTATCCTTATCCGTTGGGTTCGGATTGGCCATTTTGTTTTCTTCAAGTTCTGCTTTCATGGTGACAGATTCTTCGAGTTGTTGGGCTTCCCGTTTAAATTCATTTTCAAATTCTTTAGATGCGTCTTGAAACCCACGAAGGGCTTTCCCCAGACTGCGACCGATTTCTGGCAGTTTTTTCGGTCCAAACACCAATAAGGCAATCACTAATATCAACGCCATTTCCGGCAATCCAATGCCAAAAACATTCATAGGTTACTCCTAAATATTCTTTATCCTAGTCTATCCTATTGTAAACCTTAGCAATGCTCTGACCATTGCCTGTTACCCGTTCCCTATTTCCTATAAAAAAACCCCGAAAAGTCGGGGAAAATTGAACTGAGAGTCGAGGTGATAGACTTTCTGGAAGTATCCAAAACCCTATCACCATTAATCACGAATCAATGACTCAGGGTTTAACCTCCCCAAGTAACGGTAAATCCATTGAGAATGAGAGAAGAGTTGTAAATTTGAAGGATGATTAACAGGAAGACTAAAAATAAGCCCATGAAAACTCCCATTAAAGGAGTGGTTCCCCATCCAGGTACAACCTTCCCATATTCAGAATTAAGGGGTCTGAGTAAATCTCCTAATCGAGTACGTTGTGCCATAAGTTTTTAATCGGTATCTATCTAAGATTTACAGTTTATCAAAGAAGAACCCCT
>JAAUYB010087142.1_pt1 | contig 35510 bp, 28 predicted proteins | sample 7278071 | NCBI WGS metagenome assembly JAAUYB01 (sample SAMN14350121, study PRJNA611818) | marine sediment metagenome | isolation source: surface marine sediment (1.8m) | place: French Polynesia: Moorea | collected 2018-08 | reverse complement strand
TAATTTGGCGGGAGTCAATAAAGATGTGTGAGAAGGACTGATCCCGGCTGCCGCATAGCAGTTTGCCAGAAGTGGCTTCCTGGATTTCATGCATTGTCCAGGGTATGGGATTTTCTTCGCTCATTTGGCTGCTTAACCTTTTTATATCCACGTCCGCGCTAATTCTACTTTAAACCCGAAAGGAATGTCGAATGTCGAATGACGATTGTCGAATTAAGGTATTCTATCATCTTTTCTACCGACCGTTGGTCTTCATGACACCACTCTGATAATTACTCTTTCCAAACCTGCGGTGACCGTAATCGAATATCCGTTTTCCGGTAACCGGTACCAACCATCGTTTAACCCGCATCCGGTATCGAGCATCCAGTATCGAGCATCCAGCATCCAGCATCCAGCATCCAGCATCGAGCATCCAGCATCCAGTATCGAGCATCCAGCATCGAGCATCCAGTATCGAGCATCCAGCATCGAGCATCCAGCATCGAGCATCCAGTATCCAGCTTCAAGCTTCGACTTTCGCCAGTGCCCGACGGGCTTCTTCACGGTCATCAAAATCGATGGTTTTATCTCCAAGTATTTGATACGTTTCGTGGCCTTTGCCGGCGATCAGAACGGCATCATTCGGCCGGGACGTGCTGACTGCAAGTTCGATAGCTCGTTGGCGATCGGCTTCGATAGTGAACCCTTTTTCCTCGAATCCGCTTTTCAATTCTTCTGACGAGTAGCAGCGTCCGCGCGATTGCTCGACCCCCGGCAATATCTGCTCGATAATGGCGGTTGGATCCTCCGTGCGGGGATTGTCCGAGGTTACGACCGCCAGATCGCAAAGCCGGGCTGCGATTTCGCCCATTATGGGACGCTTCTCCCGGTCGCGGTCGCCGCCGCAACCGAACACACAGATGAGCCGGGCCGGAGCGATTTGCTTAAGCGCCAGTATGGCATTTTCCAGTGCATCCGGCGTATGGGCATAGTCGACATAGACGAAGCGGCCGCTTGAGGTGACGATGCGCTCGAGGCGACCGGGCACCGATTTTAACGCTTCGATTCCGTCTTTGATGGTTTTTGCCTCGATGTCCAGTGCTACCGCGACGCCGCAGGCATTGCGGATGTTTTCAATGTTGTGAACCCCCACGAGGGGAGTTTTGAAATCAAAACTCCCCTGTGGGGTGGAAAGCCTCCCCTTGGTGCCCACCAATTCATAACGGGAGGTTTCGGCCTGAATATCACTTCCAGGAGATGAGCCGGTTTTAATCAATTTAACCGACAGGCTATCCGCCAGCTCCGCTCCCCGGGGGTCATCGCAATTGATGACCGCCGCGACGTCCGATTCACCGGATCCATCCGCCAGATAACCCGTAAACAGTCGTCTTTTGCTGGCCCAGTACGCTTGCATATCGCCATGAAAATCAAGATGATCCTGGCTGAAATTCGTAAATACGGCGATATTGAGCCGGCAGCCCCGAATTCGGTCCAGATCCATTGCATGGGATGAAGCTTCCATGACAACATGGGTAATTCCCGCCTGGTACATTTCAAACAATATTTTTTGAAGATCCAGGGACTCCGGAGTGGTCATGGGATTGGGATACGTCAATCCCGCAAATCGGTAGTTAATGGTTCCGATCACCCCTACCTTAAAATCGGCTTGAGTGAGAATACTCTCAATCAGGTATGCAACCGTCGTTTTACCGTTGGTACCGGTTATGGCGGTCAGATGCATGTTCTCTGACGGATGCCGGTAGAAGCAGGCTGCCAGGTCGGCCAGGGCCTTGCGGGTATCGGCCGTTTGTATGACAACTGGACCGGCATCCGGCTGTCCCGGATTTTTTAAAAATAGTTGCTCCGGATCGGGCGGTTGTTGAACCACAACCGTCAACGCACCATTTTCAACGGCCTGGTCAATAAAATTGTGGCCGTCCGCTGTTTGGCCGGTGATGGCAACAAACAAACCACCGGGCTTCACATCCTGAGCCCGGTAGTGAATCGAGGTGATGTCATGATTCAGGTATCCGACGTCGTCCCTGGACTTCACCCTGATAGATATTTTTTTAGCCGGCGACCCACCCGGCAACCGGTCGGCTGGATCGAGATCAAAGATGTGCAGGGGCTCAATGGCCTTTATTAAATCAAATAACTTCAACCGTTTGCTCCCCAGTCCCGGGATACCCGGAGGCTGTTTATGTCACCTTCCGGCGGGACGTTCAGGTAATTAAGCGTTTGCTCGGCGATTTTTTTAAACACCGGTGCCGCGACGACACCGGCATAGACGTCATCTTTGGGCTCATCAATCACAACCAGGATAGCGATTTCAGGACTCTCGGCAGGTGTAAATCCGACAAATGATGCCACATGCTTGCTGTCCGAATATTTGCCGGTTTCATCAAGTTTGCGGGCCGTACCGGTTTTGCCGCAAACAGCGTACCGGTCCAGAGCGGCATTTACGCCGGTTCCGCCGGGGGTTGTAACCGTTTTCATAATACCTTTAACAATCCCGGCCGTTCGGCTGGAAATCACCTGCCGGACGGGCTGTGGCCCAAATTGCCGCACGGTTTGATTGTGCTGATCGGAGATTTCCCTGACGATATAGGGTTGCATAAGAACCCCATCATTGGCGATTGCGGAAACGGCCGATATTAATTGAATGGCCGATACGGCGATACCGTGACCGAAGGAAATGGCACCGACGTCGATTTCGGACCAAGCGGAATAATGCGACAGCCTGCCGCCCGTCTCCCCGGGGCAGTCGATTCCAGTCCTGGCACCGAAGCCAAAATTGCGAAATGTTTGATACAGATTTCGGGGTCCGACTTTTTCACCGATTTTGACCGCCCCGATATTGCTTGAGAATTTTATGATTTGTTGCAGTGACAACCAGCCATGTTTTCCGATGTCGTGAACCACATTTTTACCGATTTTATATTCACCGTTCTCACAAAAGAAAATGTCATTCCGGCCGATATTGGCGGACTCCAGGGCGGCGGCCGCGCTGAAAATTTTCATCGTGGAGCCCGGTTCAAATGGATCGGTGATGGCCCGATTGCGCCAGGTAAAGCGGTCGGACTCCAGATATGCATTCGGATTGAAACTCGGATAATGGGCGATGGCCAGGATTGCTCCGGTTCGCGGCTGGGAGACGATTGCCATGGCGGAGGCGGCTGAAAACCGGTTGACCGCATCTGCCAGGGCATTTTCGGTAATGTTCTGAATATAACTGTCAATGGTCAGCGTCAGGTTGTGACCGCTTTTGCTGGCCAATTGGCGGGTGTCAGCGCGAAAGCCTTTGCCATGTGCATCCTTGTAGATTTTGATGCGGCTTTCACCCCCCTTCAATTGGCGATTGTAATAAAATTCAATTCCCTCGAGGCCCTTGCCGTCAATTCCGGTAAACCCCAGGGCTTGCGCTGCCAGGGTCGTGCTGGGGTAAAAACGGTTGAACTCCGGCACAAATTCGATACCCGGCAGCTTCAATGCTTTTAACGCTGATGTTTCGTTGTCCGTCGTTTTGCGTTTGATCCATATAAAAGATTTGTCGAGGGACAGCTTCCGTCGAACTATGCGCGCTCTGAGCTTTAGAATTTCAGACAGCTTTTGGACCGTACGGTCGATATCTGTTATTTTGGCGGGATTGGCGGCGACCGATGCGACGTCGATGCTGGCGGCCAGTCTCCGCTGATTGCGATCATATATCGTTCCGCGTTTGCCGGAAATGAGCATGGACTTTTCATACCGCTCCAGGGCTTCGCGGGAGAGCCACTGGCTCTGGAACACCTGAAGGTGTACGGCCCTGGCCGCAATTGCCGCCAGGGCCATGAAAAACAACAGCCCCACAATCACAATTCGCAGTTTGATATATTTAGCCGGCATCAAGAACTCGCTAATCTAAACGCACCACTGACTATCTGCAGCTGATACTGGTTGATCGTTATCCATGCGGTTCGATTCTGTAACTGGATGATCTCATTTACTTCGGTTAATGTTCCCTATCCTCCTACGGGATGACAATTGTCTGGTCCGGCGTTGGCGTGATCAAACCCAGCCGTTCCCTTGCGATCTTGGCGATGCGACGGGGCGACTTGAGACGCGCCAGCTCAATTTTCAATTTATCCTGTTCGTCCGTCAGGCGGGCCGTCTCCGCCGTTCGGGCGATGATATCGGTTGCTATGTTGCGACTCTGGATCCGGCACCAGGTAATAAAAAGCAGTTCACCAATAAACACAACCAGCAGGAGCAGGTATGCCATGAGCAGTTTCGGATTGCGTTTGGTGCGCTTCTTCGTGCGGTTGTTTTTCTTTTTAGCCATCAAACTAACGTGTGGTTGATAAGTTATTACAGCTTCTCCGCCGCCCGCAGGCGGGTGCTTCTGGACATTGGATTTGTGGCAATCTCCCGGTCGGTCGGACGCACCACTTTTTTGGTCAAAATGCGAATTTGAGCCTGTTTGGCGCAAACGCACCGGGGTAAATGGGGCGGACACTGGCAGCCTTTTTCCAGCGCCTTCAGCCGCTGTTTGACAATGCGGTCTTCAAGCGAATGAAATGATAGCACGCACAGGCGACCGCCGGGCGTGAGGTCGTCCACCACGCAGTTCATAAAGGTCTCGAGTCGCTCCAGCTCCCGGTTGACAGCGATGCGCAATGCCATAAACACCCGGGTGGCGGGGTGAATCTTCTGTTTGAACCTGGCTTGTCGCGGAACCGAATTAGCCACTATTTGCGCCAGGCGTTTGCTGGTGCTGATTTTTTCCTTTTGTCTGATTTTTGCAATGCCCCGGGCAATTTGTTTTGCCCAGCGTTCTTCCCCGAAATCTTTAAAGAGCTTTTGCAGGTCCTCCTGCGCCAAATTGTTGACGAGTTGCTCGGCTGTCAAAGACTCTCGAATATCCATGCGCATATCCAGTGGTTCTTCATTTTTGAAGCTAAAGCCCCGGCCGCTGGCTTCAAGTTGATGCTGCGACAATCCCAGGTCCAGCAAAATGCCGTCAACCGCGGTGATGTCGAGTTGAGTCAGGTATTCGGGCAGATCGGAAAAACAGCCATGCCGAAGGTAAATCTTCAGGTCAAAATGTTGTAATTTAGTTTTGGCATAGTTGACGGCATCCAGGTCCCGATCAATTCCGATGAAGATTCCGCCCGGTGTTATTTGATTACATATCGCCGCGGCATGTCCCGAACCACCAAGGGTTCCGTCCACATAGGTCAGACCCGGGCGGCAGTTGAGGTGAACGAGCACCTGATCCAACATGGCTGGCGTGTGGCGGTAAACCATCGGATTACAGTCCTAAATTGTCGATTTCGGTGCTGAGTTCCTCCCTGAGCAAGTCGTCTTCCAATTCGGTTTTTTCGGCATTCCATAGCGCTTTGGACCAGATTTCAAAGTGTTTTAATGCGCCGACCAGTACGATTTCCTTTTCAAGTTTGGCATATTCACGTAATGTAGGCGGTATGAGTATGCGGTCCTGTTTATCGCATTTGCATTCGGAAGCTTCACCAATGAAAACACGGCGGAATCGGCGCATGTAGGCATTGGTTGTCGGCAGGGACATAATTCTATCCTCCAGTTCGTACCAGGCATCAAACGGAAAGGCGAACAGACAGCTGTCCATAACCGTGACCATGACACCATTGCCGCCGTTCGATTTGATCCGGTCGCGGAACCGGGACGGAATGATAAGGCGACCCTTCGGATCGATCGTATGATTAGAGCTTCCTCGAAACATTTACTCCACATATATCCACTTTAATCCACTTTACACCCTATTTAATGACAGATCCATGGGAGTGTCAAGCAAAATTTCAATTCTTTATTGGATTTTAAAATAGTTTTGAATAGTTAAATGAACAAATGTGTTTTTAGAGAGGGTGGGAGAAGGCGAAAAAAAAATTAGGAGTTATACCGGTTCTAATCCCCTTTTATTTTCATCTTATTTCCGGCTTGAATCAGCTGGAATTCAAAACTGAATCGCCAATAAATTGGAAATGTATCAATTGACCAACTAAGTTCTCAACAATTATGTTTAGACCGTCAATAATATGCCGGTAACATCTTTGATTCTATCCTCATTTTGATATTTGAGGATTTAATCTCATTCGGAAATTGATATCTTTCATTGGAGCCTATTTATAAAAAATTGACATATATAAATATTCTTACCTTACAGATACCATTCCATCTTGATCATCTTATGAATTCTTGATTTGTACTTTCGGCAAAAGTCTTGCAAATCATCTTTCTATCCCATTTCAATAATTTTTGCTGCAGTAACTTTTCTCGCAAAGTCGCAACGCCTGCAAAGGCAAAAGCATTTTTACGTTTTGGCGATAGATCCTTTTTGGGTTCGGCTTCATTCGGGTTAGATAAGCCGAATGAATTTAACGAAAGAGAAACTCTGGCTGCCCCGCGATACCTGCAGATTTGCTCCCGATATGGTCTCCACTTCAGAATCTAATTTTGCAAAGCCTATGGGCATGGAAATTGCAGAAGTATCCCATTTTTAAAGCTTTATGATTATTCTGATCGCAATCTCCGAGCCTCAATAAAAGGCGAATTTGCTTCAAACCTTAGCGGGAAAATTTACTAACCCTGAACGAATCGGTTTTGTCCGACCGATAAATTGTCTTTGTAAAATAAACTATAAATTTTAGTATGTTACATCAATGCCTTGGTGTAATCGACTGGGCGGAGCTGTATGGTGACTTAGAAATCCTGCTTTAACACTACCGGGTCGCATTATGATTATCAGAATTTTATATTCATGTTAAAGCCGAACCCTATTGCCGATAAGGGACCGAATATAGGAACGACCGAACATATAGAAAGCGATGTGCCTGAACCCCTTGCAAATAGGGTAATTCGGGGTGGATTTTATGTCTTTGCGCTTAATCTAATATGCCGCGGATTTGAGTTTGTCCGTACAATAATCTTGGCAAGATTACTTCTTCCATCGGATTTTGGTCTTGTAGGAGCAGCCGGCGCAGCGATAGCTGCAATCGAAGCATTTAGTGGAACTGGGTTCACACATGCTTTAATTCAAAAAAAAGGTTCTACTGCTGGTTATCTTGACACAGCCTGGCTTGTTTCGGCAATACGAGGCTTACTCATATTTGGGATTCTTTTTTTTTGCGCTCCGCTTGTTGCTCGGTTTTTTGGAAATGAAGCTATCATTTGGGTATTGCGGGCAACGGCATTTACGTCTGTTCTTTCAGGTTTTACGAATATCGGAATTGTATATTTTCAGAAGAATCTGCGATTTGAACGTCAGCTCCTTCTGGATTTTGCTGTTGTTTTGGTCAGCTTATTTGTGAGCATAACACTCGCCATAAAATTGAGAAGTGTCTGGGCTATTGTCTATGGTGGTCTTGCCGGTTCATTCATAAAACTCATTTTATCCTATGCACTTCACTCTTATCGCCCAAAATTGAGATTTGATTTTGCAAAGGCAGCTGAACTTTTCGGTTATGGAAAATGGATTTTAGGTTCAAGCATACTATGGTTCATCGTCCTTCAGGGTGATGATATATTTGTCGGCAAAATGTTGGGGCTTACTTTGCTGGGCTTTTACCAGCTTGCCTATCGGATTGGAAACATTCCCGCAACAGAAATATCCCATGTAATCAATAGAGTAACATTTCCCGCCTATTCAAAATTGCAGGACGAGCCTCAAAGATTGCGTCATGCGTTTCTTGATGTTCTGCAGCTTACATCAATTATTCTGATCCCCTTGGTTGGTGCCATATTTTCACTTGCCTATGATTTTATAAACATATTTGTAGGTTATAAATGGGTTCAGATGGTTCCCGCAATGAAAGTACTTGCACTTGCAGGTCTGATAAGAGCAATTGGGGTAACATCAGGGTCTGTTTTCCTTGCCACCGGAAAACCGGCAATAGATACTCGTTGGCAAGCAGTAAGGCTTTTTATCTTGGCTGTTTTGATTTATCCGCTTGCCGTGCAGTGGGACATACTAGGTGTTTCACTGGCGGTACTTTTTAGTACTCTTGTAACAACAATTGCTTTTAGTGTTTATGCCATAAAAATTACACGATGCGCGTTAAAAGACTTTTTAAAGCGAATAGTTCTACCCCTTTTGGGTGGCTGTATCATGGTAGTGGTAATATCAATTTTCCGACCAATATTTGTCCGGGTTGGCTTCCTGGAATTTACTTTTTTAGGAGTTCTTGGAATACTCTCTTACATATTAACAGTCTATATTTGGGAAAGATTTTACGATTACAGGATAATATCGCTATTAATGAAGATCTTTCAATCGCTGAAGAATAATATTGCAAACTGAACCTGAAACAATTCTTAAACTCATGAAAATAACTCTAATAAGTCTTTCTCTTCAAAGTAAAAAGCTGAGCCATCATAATTTCTAAAAGCAGAAATTGCTCATATTAGATTATGAGAAACATCGTTCTTGTTACCTATTTTTTCCCTCCATACAATCATTCAGGAATACAACGTCCACTCAAATTCGCAAAGTGGCTGCCAAAATTTGGGTACGACCCCATTGTACTGACGTGTGGAAATATGCGATGGGATGCCTATGATGTGGATACTTATAAATCCGAAGTACTGAACAAAATTGAGGTGTTTAAATTTAATGCGCCTCGATTCAGAGGAATTGGATCCCCACTTTTTAGCCGGCACTTCATGGACAAATGGATTCTCAAACTGGAAACATTATTTTTTGAAGATAGGCTTGACTGGGCAATAGGTGTACGCCAGAAATCTTTGGAGCTTGTGAGAGATAGAGAGGTAAAATTAGTATTTACCACCGGGCCTCCTCAGTCTGTTCATTACATTGGATTATACTTAAAAAGAAAATTAGGTATTCCATGGGTTATGGACTTCCGTGACCCGATGGTGCAACGGGCTCCTGCCCAGGGAGGGGGCAAGATAAAACATTTTATTCAGGAACTCAGGAAAAGAACGCTCTTTCTAATGTATGAACGCTTGTGGGTTAAAAAGGCCAACTCAGTTGTTACAGCTACGAAGTCCATGACGGCCAATTTCCAATTTCAGCATCCTGATTTCGCCAAAAAAATTACGACGATAACAAATGGGTTCGACCCGGAGGATTTTGATGGTTTAAAAGGAACGAGGAGAGACAAATCAAGATTCACGTTAGTGTATACAGGTAGACTTACTGAGCCTAGATCTCCTCGAGATTTTTGTGAGGGACTTAGGAAAGCTTTAACAATCAACTCAAAATTAAGAGATCAGCTGGAAGTACTCTTTATCGGGCCCTACAACAAAAAGAATATTGCTATGCTATCAGCTCCAGATCTTCGAGGTGTTGTAAAATACCTTGGGATCATGGATCATATTGATTGCATATCCTATCAATTGGGTAGCGATGCGAATCTTCTTATAGTCGCACCTGCAGACTCGTTTTGTATTCCAGGGAAACTGTTTGAGTACCTTCGCGCTGGGCAACCAATCTTGGCGCTGACCCCAGAAGGGATAGTAAAAAAAGTAATAGATGATAATCGTTTAGGGGTAACGGTTGACCCCTTGAACCATGAAGGAATTGCTAGCCACATTATTGCGCTATATAAACTCTGGAAAAACGGAAACTTGGAGTCGATTAAACCTTCTGAAGCCTTTTTAAAGCAATATGAAAGAAAAACCCTAACCCATAAACTTGCCGGCATTTTTGATCAATGCTTGGACCATTAAGTGTACTTCGCTGCTCAACCGTCTACTTTGAAGGCATTATCGAAGTTATTCCGAACAAAATATCACGTTATAATAATAAGTTATCATTAGCTAGTAGAGAAACGCGTTGAAGAATCCTAAAAGGATATTGATACTTGCACCCGACTTACCCTATCCCATAAGATCAGGAGGACACATGCGGATGGGATCGATTATTCAGGCACTGAGCAAGACATCGCAAATTCATATTGCATGTGTTGCTTCTGAAGTCTTCCGGGAAACCTATGATTGGGTTGCTGCAATTGGAGGAACGATTTCGCACATTTCCCCCACGCCTTTATCTAGAATGAAACTGTGGTTGCAGCGGCTTAGAGCGATAATTTCGAGATGCAATCTGGTTCATTATTATAGAGAAAGCAGGTTTTTTAAAAGTCAATTTGAGAGGTTCAATCCGGACCTGGTCTGGCTGGAAACATCGTATTTATTACGATATGCCATCGATTGGCGACATCAGACTCCGATTGTCGTTGATTTTTGGGGGACTTCCGAGGGGCAAGAGCGGGATTATCGGCATTCAAAGGGAGTTCACAAACTATGGCAGTGGTTGCGCTATCATACGATTAGGGGGGCCGAACTGCGTTACGGTCCTTTATTAAAGGATATTGTCACAGTCTCGGAGCTGGATGGCCGGCATTTTAAAAGAATTGCACGTGGCACCAGGATATGGCCCATCCCGGTCGGCATACTCAATTATCCCTCAGTCAAGCCGGTCGCCGACGCTGATACAGATCCTAACCTGCTCATTTTCACAGGTGATATGTCTTTCTCCCCGAATGTTGATGCTGTCGTATACTTTGTAAAAGCCATCCTGCCACAAATACAGAGCCAGCACCCGAATGTCCGCCTAATGGTTGCTGGCCGGCGCCCATCGCAGGAGATTATGAATTTTTCAGCCTTGCCGAATGTCGAAGTTACCGGGTATTTGCCAGATCTTTGTGAAGAGATCGCCAAAGCTGCCGTCTATATTCTTCCGATGCGCCTGGGATCAGGATTTCGTACCAAACTACTAGAAGTGTTTCCTTTGGGCAAACCCATTGTTACCACCTCGATTGGTGCTGAAGGATTAGAACTCATACATAATGTTAATTGTCTCATTGCCGACGACGCTCCAAGCTTTGCGCAGGCATGCTGTCGCTTTCTCCAAGATGCCCGCGATGCCAGGCGTTTGGGCGCAAATGTCAAACGACTCGCCTCTGAGGTATACACGCAAGAAAATATCACGAAGTTGGTGAAACACGCAATTGATACGATGTTAGGTGACGGAGTTGAAGCTGAAGTTAATCAGTAACCTGGCATGTCCGCTTTGCGGGAAAGCAGATTCAAGGTCATTTGCTGTGACTAAAGATTATAACTGGGGCATTTCAGGTTCATTTAATTACTTTAGGTGCACTGATTGTGGGCTGGTATTTCAAAACACGAAGTGTTTGGGCAAAAAAATATCTCAACTTTATCCGAAATTTTATGGTACCCATTCAGCCGATTCAACCGAAGATTTTGAAAGCAAGATTAATACCCGCGCAAATTCCATCCGCGCTGAAACATTAGAAAATTTCCTAGCCTCCGGAGCGATTTTTGATGTTGGATGTGGAAGCGGTTTTTTTCTCAAGTTTATGCGGAGACGCGGCTGGGACGTTTCCGGCCTCGATCCAGCCCAGGAACATGTCACTTTTGCAACTGATAAGCTGGGACTCGACAATGTGTCAACAGGGGGTTGGCCTCCTACTTACAGCAAAATGAAAAAAGTGGATGTTGTCAGTTTTTTGCATGTTATTGAGCATCTCACGCATCCGACGATGGCGATTGCGGCAGCAAAGAATATGATGGTACCTGGCGGTCTGCTGTTAATTGAAACACCAAACATAAAAAGCTGGCCAGCTCGAATTTTCAGATCACGATGGGTCGCGCTAGACGCTCCACGTCATCTAAATTTATTTTCTCCTGATAATTTGCAGTACGCTCTTAAGAAAGCTGATTTTGAAATACTTTATGTAACGACTTATTCCCCTTCTACAATGGAGTATTCCGAGAGCTTTCGCTATGCACTGGCGGATTTAAACCTGTATCGGCGGTTTGATTCCAATCAACACATTGACAATATGTCCTCTATTGAAGGTTCAGAAAAAAATTCTCAGGTTTCTAATCCTATTCAGAGGCTGAAGCAAATGGGTCTTCATTGTGAACGTTTATTCATTAATTATATCAATGGCTTGGCAGACTGGATGGGCTCTGGTTGCAATATCCTAATTTTGGCGAGAGCAGTTTGAAAATTCCGCCAACGTGAGACGGAATTCAAGTCGGGTTAGATGACTAAAATCAAATTTGACGCGAAAAATGAATACGGCCTAAATTTCTGGGAGACCGCATGGAAAAACACCGGTGGCATCGAATCATTTTCTCCCCACTCGAGATTCATTGAAGAGGTGAAATGGGATTATTTAAGAAAAGACTTAAAGGACTATTCTGGTTATGCTCTGGAAGTAGGTTGCGGCAGCGGACACGTGGGGTCACTTTTGGCCCAATCCGGTTTCCAGGCTCTTTTAGTGGACTATTCGCCGAGTGGTATTGCCTGTGCACAGAAAAGTTTCACAACTTTCGGGGGTAGAGAACGGAAAACCTACCTGATGGGGAATGCATTCACACTGCCATTTAAATCCGAGTCTGTCGACGTTGTGACCTCGACAGGCTTGATAGAACACTTTGAAAATCCCGAGGCCGTGATCATGGAGATGGTCCGAGTCCTGCGAAGAGGGGGACTGTTTTATGCCGATATTGTTCCTCGAAAATTTTCATTAATACGATCTTTCGAAAAACTTCAACGAGTCAGCGAAGGCTGGTATGAATCAAATATAGGCAAAAAAGAGATCAATTATTTACTCACAAATGCCGGGCTAGAAAAAATAAAACTTTTTGCAGCGGGTGTTTTGCCGCCGAGAAGTATCCCGGGTATTGGTCGATTCAAATTTTTAGCCAAAATAGAGGTATTTTTGATTCAACGGTTTAAAAAGTTTTGGACTTCATTGGATGGAACACAAATAGCTAATATTATCGGCATGTACTATTATATCACTGCTCGCAAGCCAAATGTTTAAAGTGTCGCAAAACGGGTTTGCAGAAAATATTTTGGAAAGAACAGGATGCGAACGCTCACAATTGATGCCCTTCCACTCATGGGAGAAGGCGGTATCAGTAATTACAATCGACCACTTTTTGAAGAGTTAATTTCTCAAGTTTCTTCAGAATGGGACGTTAAACTTATTTTCCGCTTGGGTTTTTTGGGCTCTCGTAAGGAACTCTATAGAAAATACAGAAAACGGCTGAACATTAACAACGTATCAGTTCGAAAGAGCAGTCTACCGGATAGATTGTTGATAAAACAGTGGGAGAAAAAATTCTACATAAAGGGCAGCAAAGCGGAGAGGAATAATTATGCCTTTATAGCGACTACGGATCTTGTCCCTACGTGCAAAAATGCGAAAGTCGGATGGATCGTTTACGATGTCACACCGCTAATTTTACCCCAGTTTTTTGAAATAGATCCAAATGACTATTTTAAATCAATGAAAAATCGTCTAGAGAGAACTGACTATCTGATTGCTATTTCAAAAAGAACTAAAAAGGACATTGTTGAAAAATTTAACTACCCGGAAGATAAAATTGCGGTGATCTACCCCGGTGTATCAAAATTCGGAAATACAATATCTACCGTCCCTTACAATCACAAACGACCCTATATCTGTTATTTAGGTTCCCTGGCCGGAAATAAAAATGTGGACGGTATGCTGCGAGTATTTGCACGATGTGTGCATGAGTACAAAATTGATTATGATATGGTTCTGACAGGCAAAGATTTTTTCGGAAAGACTTTCTGGTCTCAACTTTTAGATGATTTGAAAATTCGAGAAAGGGTGCATATAAGTGGTTGGGTTACGGAAGATGAACGAGATGCCATCTTAGCGTCCGCGTCTATGCTATGGCATTTTTCATGGTACGAGGGTTTCGGCCTCCCTATTTTGGAAGCTGCCGCAAGAGGCATCCCTGTTTTGCATTCCAATCGAGGAGCTGTCTCTGAAATACTGAGAAATCCCGAGCAGCAAATCGAACCTTCTAATGAAGAAGAAGCGGCAGCTAAAGCGGCTTTTGTCCTCGAATCAGAAGAAATTCGCCAGAAGTGGAAAATGGCGGGCTATAAGCGCGCCAAAGATTTCTCCTGGAGTAAATCAGCACGAAAATTGGCCAAGTGGATTGGAAAGCAGGCAAATATATAAGTAAACCGATATATTGATACTTTTTCCTGCCAGACAACCTAACCACTTGTCAAACAGATGAGAGTGTGCTCCGAATTGAAGTCACAGCTAAGCCTCTGGGGTTCGACTAAAGCAGTGCCGACACTAAAGTGATATAAGGAGCTGCTATCGATAATATCAAAGTCTGCAGTAGATATGAAAGCATCATTGCAAGAAGAGCTAAAAAAAGTTAGCATATTGATCTGCTCCAAAAATCGCCGACACATGTTGGAGGCTTTGATCCGGCAATTACGGCAGCTACAATCGGATTTTTTGCTGGAAATTGTGGTTGTCGAGGAAACCAGCGCCCAAGATCCCATCGCCGGGGTAAAATATATCAGCCACCCGCTTTCGGACCGGGGAATCGGATATGCTCGCAATCTTGCCTTAAAGCACGCCTGTGGTGATATCTTGGTGTTTGTCGACGATGATTGCATTGTGTCGAAGGGCTGGTTGGAGAAACTCATTAAACCATTGCTTGTAGACGATGACGTGCTTGGAGTCCAGGGAGGCGTCACCGTTCCCACCCAATCCAATTCCATCGGGTGGGCCGAGACGCTCCTGGGATTTCCAGGCGGTGGATTAAAACGAATTTTAGAGACCGGCGGAAAATGGCAGGAAACCCAGGATGTCTCAACTCTAAATTGTGCCTATCGCCGAAGTATCATCGCAAAGATTGGGGGCTTCGATGAACGCTTGGCAGCCGGTGGTGAAGATAATCTTTTGGCCAAAATGGTTTGCCGTCATGGTCGCTGTGTTTTTGTGCCAGAAGCAATCGTAGCCCATGAGCCCAGAGGGTGTCTGCGAAAAATCTGGAGCTGGTTTGTCAACCGGGGCAGATCCGACGTTGAATTAGTATGCACCCGTAAGCACCATCATACAAATGTCGTCAATTTAATGAGAGCGTCGTTATCGGTTAAAATTATTTGTTCCGGGATTGCACTTTTTTTTGCGAGCTATCTCCTGCCATTATTCCTCTTACTTCCGGGTGCTTTGATCCCGTATTTTCTGTTCCAGATCATGCGATATTTCAAGGTCTGGCGCCAGAGCCCTTGCTCTCTGTTTGTCCTTTTGATCATTCCGATCGTTAAAGTTACAATGGATATTGCGGCCGATTGCGGCCGACTTCAGCGGTTGACGTTTGGATAATAAAATTATCGCCATTTCGAATCACGGAACACTTGTTGGAGGAGGGGAATATTCGTTTTTAGATCTGATTGCGAATTTATCGCCGGCATGGGAACCGACTGCTGTCTTTCCGCATCAGGGGGAAATGACACAGTGGTGTTTAAAGCGAAACATCAAATATCGCATCATTAATTTGGCCCGGATCAGACCTCATTTTTTTTCTGATAATTTGAGAAGCTTGATGTTATTTATCCGCCTAATCAGAAGCGAAAAGCCAAATTTAATTTATGCCAACGGATCGCGGGCGGCTTTTTACGGCGGTTTGGCCGGCAGGCTGAGTGCGATTCCTTTGGTTTGGCATTGTCGCATTGCCGCACAGGATCCGAATCTCGATTACATTCTCTCCAGGTTGTGCTCGCATATCATTGCCAACAGTAAAGCTACCGCAAAGCGTTTCGGGCGGCGCCATCAATCCAAAATCAGTGTTGTCTACAACGGTTTTAATCTTGACCGGTTGCGGGGCAATCATGTCAATAAGCCAGACTTGATCCAGGATGATTGGAAAGTTATCCTGGTTGTTGCTAGGCTGTCCAAATGGAAACGGCACGATTTGGCTCTTAAAGCATTTGAAAAGGTTGCTGCAAATTGTCCCGATGTACATTTAATCTGCGTTGGAGGACCGGATCCCAACGATTTGACTTGGTCCGATCAGCTTAGAGCGCTTGCAGAAAAATCAAAATTTTCAAATCGAATACATTGGGTCGGAATGGTCGATGACGTTCGTCCCTGGTATCGCGCAGCGACGGTGCTACTTTTGCCTTCCGACAATGAACCTTTTGGTAGAGTCTTGATCGAAGCAATGGCAACTGGGGTGCCGGTTGTGGCAACCCAAGGCGGAGGGGTACCAGAGTTGGTTACTGATTCGCATGAAGGATTTCTAGTCGGATTGGGCAATGATGACGAAATGAGCCGTGCTCTGCAAAAAATCTTAACCAATGACGGTCTGAGAAAATCGTTTTCACGACGGGCGCAAAAAAATGCAAATTTATTCTGTTTGCAAAAGCATATTAATGAGATGGAGGCTATTTTTTGCCGGATAAAAATTTAGAGAGAATCCATGGATGGAAAAAGATGGGGTGACAATTTTGGTGGATGGCCGGGAATTCCACCATGAAAAAAGAACCGGAATCAGTAGGGTTTTAGAGGGAATTGTGCGAAATATTTCACACAGCCCTTTTGGCGCCGATATCCGCTTAGCCGTATTTGCGGATACTACCATTCCAGAGTCCCTGGCCGATCAGAATAATCTTTCGCTCGAAGTTATTGCTACGACTGCCCCGGGAGCTGAGAGAGCCCTGAGCAACATGACTCAAGAAAAATGTGATCTTTTTTTAAGCCCCTATCCCAAGCTTCCGTTATTCGGCGGTAACTGCAAGTATGTCAACATCATTCACGATATCCTGTACATCACCCATGTCGGCAAAAAAGGAATAAAAACCTACTGGGATATATTGCGGCTGAGAGCCGCGTTAAAAAAAGCCGATTTGACCTGGTATGACTCCCGATTCAGTTTGAATGAAACCATACGATTGTTTGGCTGGGCCGGACGCAATCCCAGGGTCAGATACCCGGGAATCGATCAACGCTTTGCATCGCCAGAAATTGACACCCGCACCATCGCAGAAAACTATGATTTGAAACCCGGCTACATTCTTACGGTTGGTAACGGCAAGGCGCACAAAAACCTCAAGGTCATTATTGACATTGCCGCCGAAGTCCGTCGATCGATTGTATTCGTCGGTGTTAATGCCGCCGACCGCCAGCAGTGGCTCCATCAGCCCAATGGCCATAAATGCCGCTGGATCCAATCGGTGAAAGATGCCGACCTGCCTGCTCTGATTAAAAACGCGTTCTGCCTGGTCCAGCCCTCCTTTATCGAGGGTTACGGATACCCCCCCCTGGAAGCCATGGCCTGTGGGGTGCCGGTCATCGTGAGCGATATACCCGTCCTCATTGAGACCACCGGTGGCAGAGCGCTGCGCGCCGACCCTATCAATTCGGCCGCATGGAAAGGCGCCATTGAAAGGCTTGAAAACAAAGACTTCTATGGGGCGCAGAAGGAAAAGGGATTGCAATGGTCACAAACACGGTTAGGTAAAAAAGCCTGGCAAAAATACACATCCGATATTCAACAATTGCTGGACCAGCACCCTTAACTTCTTTAGGGAAACAAATGAAGTCTTGTCCCTATTGTCATAGTACCGTCTCCAATCACTCATTTATCGCGCCCCCCGGGCGAACAATCTGCCGGTATTGCGATCTGATCTTCAGAACTGTTCCTATCGACAAAAAGGAAGTGATGAGCAGATACAAGAATCATTACTTTGATCGATATGCGATGGATCAGTTCGACGGTCGGCGACAAAATATTTTTTCACATGTATTGGGCCAATTATCAATAAAGAAAATCGGCAAATTACTGGATGTCGGCACCGGTTGTGGTTTCTTTCTTGTGGAAGCCCGCAAAAGAGGATGGCAGGTTAAAGGAATTGACCTGTCGCGCGAATCGGTGCAGTTTGGGCGTTGCCGGCATCACCTGGATATTCACGAAGGAACCCTGCACGATTATGACGACGACGATCGATTCGATGCGGTTACTTACCTTAATGTCCTTGAACACATTTCGGAACCCTGGGAGAATATCAAAAAAGCGGCATTGTTGCTGAAAAACGACGGTGTTTTATATGTTCGTTTTCCCAATGCCCGCTATCATGCGCTTTTATACAAACTTTTAGCTGGGTGGAAATCAGCCGAATTTGCCGCCAGATTTACGATCTTTCATGAATTTTCGTTTTCCCGGCGCTTCATGAAGCGTATGCTCGTTGAAAATGGTTTCAAGCATGTTTCTATTTATAATTCGCCTGTTTCAGATATCAGCAAGGATGCCGACCGGAAATACGGATTGCTACTCAAAGTAGGGACTAAAGCCCTTTTTTTGCTAACCGCTGTCATGCGAAATTGCGGCATTCACAATCTGCTCATCGGGCCTTCTCTGGAAGCCATCGCGGTAAAATAACATATCCCAAGGGAAAAAGATTTTGAATCTTCTTATTTCTGCCGATGTTTCCGCAGCTCATGTTATTGGCGGAGCAGAGAGAGTCCTACATGCACAAAGTACACGACTGGTTCGCAAAGGGCATCGGGTGAATATTATAACCCGAAAATACCCGCATCATCACAGCGGACACCAGAACATTGAAGGCGTTGAAGAATGGCGTTACCCTGCCACCCATAATAACGCATTTTCTTATTTGGCAACCACCATCAAAAATAGTCGCTTTTTATTCGACCTGGTTTACCGCCAACACCCCGTGGATTGTATCAATGCCCATCAGCCTTTCACCGCATTTGGGATTCTAAAAATCTTGCAAAGTCACAAAATTCCAATGGTTTACACCTGCCATTCCTTATCTTTCGAAGAGTTTAGATCCCGCAGGGGAAATCGTGCTGGATTGAAAGGACCACTCTATCAGGTGGAAATTTGGTGCCGTAAGTATATCGAAAAAAAAGTATTGCGGGCAGCTGATCGGATCATTGTCCTCAGTGAATTCACTAAACAAAAATTATGTACGCAGCACCAATTAGGAGCCGAAACCATATCGATTGTTCCGGGGGGGGTCGATCTATCCAGATTTCACCCTGCCCCGGATAAGACCAAGGCCCGACGGCGGCTCAATGCCCCTTTGGATAAGTTCATTTTATTTACGGTGCGGAATCTGGTTCCTCGGATGGGATTGGAGAATCTAATTCGTGCGGTTGGCATCATTGTTGAGAAGGTTCCTGACATACTTTTAATATTAGGCGGTGCGGGGCCACTCGAAAATAACCTCAAACAGCTCCTGAAAGAAACCGGCACGGAAAAGTATATCAGGATTGAGGGCTTTATTCCGGAAGATCAGCTGCCGGTCTACTATCGTATGGCGGATGCTTTTATTCTGCCAACTCAGGAATTGGAAGGGTTTGGTCTTGTGACCATAGAGGCGTTGGCTTCAGGCTTGCCTGTTTTCGGTACGCCGGTTGGCGGTACGTGTGAAATTTTGTCTCAATTGCATGAAGACTATTTATTCGCAGACCGCAGCCCGGAAGCCATGGCAAAGTCGATTATCAGTTATTATGACCGCGTGAAGCGAAATCCCCCTTTAGAAAAAGACGTTTCAAACAAATGCCGTGATTTTGCACAGAAGAACTATTCCTGGGATAAAAATATCGACACGCTGGAAAGCATATTTATTCAATTAACCAAAAACTGATTTTACCAACTGATTCAACAAAACATTTGAGTACGACGGAATGTGTGGAATCTGCGGACAAGTAAGCTATAACCGAAAACCTGTAGATGAGAAACTTATCGGTCGGATGTATCGGTCGTTTAATTATCGCGGACCGGATGACGAAGGGATCTATATAGATTCTCATTCTGATGCTCAGCCCCCTGAAATAAATATCGGACTGGGTCATAAGCGCTTATCAATTGTTGATCATTCCCCCGCTGCGCAGCAACCCATGTCTAACGAGGATAACACCTTATGGATTACCTATAATGGGGAGATTTATAATTACAATAAATTACGAAGTCAACTAGAACGAAAAGGACACGCGTTTAAAAGTAATTCGGATACGGAAGTCATTCTGCACTTGTATGAAGAGGAGGGCTTGCAGGCCGTGGAACAATTCAACGGCATGTTCGCCTTTGCGCTCTGGGACAGCAAGCGCAAAAGACTCTGGCTGTGCCGTGATCGGTTGGGCATCAAACCGCTTGTTTACTATGGGGATCGGAAACACTTTGCCTTTTCCTCCGAAATAAAAGCGCTTTTAGAAGATCCGGTGATTCCAAAAGAACTAGACTATGAGGCGCTGTACCTTTATCTTACTTTTAACTATGTGCCGTCTCCCTATACCATTTTTAAGGGAATTCGCAAATTGGAACCGGGTCACTATTTGGTTCTTGAGAACGGCAAACTTGAAATATTAAAATATTGGGATGTGCCGGAAAAGACGGACCCGGAAATAGAATCACTTCCATACACAGAGCAAGAGGCCTTTTTTAAAAAGCATCTTTTTGGCCTTTTTAATGATGCGGTCAGATCCCGCATGATTGCTGATGTTCCTTTAGGTGCTTTTTTAAGCGGCGGCATTGACTCCAGTGTGATAGTCGCACTCATGGCGAGAAATTCGGACAAACCGATTCAGACATTTAGCATAGGGTATAAATACGATGCGCTTTATGACGAAACGGAATATGCGAGGGAAGTGGCTGGACTCTACAATACTGAACACCATGAGTTTAAATTATCGCACAGCGACATGTTAAATTCACTCGATCAAATCCTTTCAACATTTGACGAGCCTTTTGCAGATTCTTCTGCAATCCCAACTTATATCGTATCAAGAGAGACAAAAAAGCATGTTACTGTCGCACTCTCAGGTGATGGCGGCGATGAGCTGTTTGGAGGTTACCGTTCTTATTTATCCGAGTACTGGCGTAGCAAATATATGATGATTCCCGAGATTATGCGAAACAGACTAATCGAGCCGGTGATCAAACGATTTCCGGATTCTCGTGACAGCAGAGGGCGGGAGTTTTTTCGTCGGTTAAAGAAATTCACCAATGCTACCCACGGGCAATTTCCGGAAAGGTTACTTGCATTGAGAGAAGTTTTCCCCAAAGATTTTCGACAGAACATTATTGTAGGACACCGAATAAAAAACGGCGATCCTGACCCATCGTTGCTTTGGATACAGAACCTTTTAAGCTGCTATCACGGAGATAAGCTAAATAGCATACTTTACACTGATCTCAAAAATTCTCTGCCCGGAGATATGCTGATGAAGGTCGATTTGATGAGCATGAAAAATTCATTGGAGGTTCGAGTACCATTTTTGGATCATCGTGTCGTGGAGATGGCATTTCAGATGGCAGGCTCATTGAAGCTTAAAAAAAGCAAGACAAAATATATTCTGAAAGAAACTTTCAAAGAGCTCCTTCCTGCGAACGTCTACCGCCGACCCAAAGCTGGCTTCGAGGTCCCAATCAGTCGCTGGCTGAGAAACGAATTGAAATTCCTGGTCGATCAATATCTAAACGAGCACAGACTTAAAGTTCAGGGGATATTTGACCCTAAAACGGTCAATCAACTTACAGGTCAGCACTTAAGCGGCAAAACCGATTCATCCTGGTTTCTCTGGAATCTGATTGTATTTCAGAAATGGTACGAAAATTATTTTCAATAAGATATGCCTTTTCAACAAATATCAAACCGACACATGACCTACGCGGCTAACAAAATTATGCACATCATTACCCGCCTGGACATGGGCGGATCGGCACAGAATACCTTGTTAAACTGTAATGAATTGGCCGGGAAGTATGAAATGGTGCTGGTCTACGGTCTCTCGCGGGAATCCAATATGACAGAATCAGAAAGAGACTGCGTCAATAGGCAAATTGCTTTAGCTAGAGCCAGCGGCGTTAAAGTTATTCAGCTATCGGCTCTTGTTCGCCGCATCAGTCCCATTAATGACATTCGCGCACTGTACGATCTTGTGAAACGAATGGCAGTCGAAAAGCCGGAAATTGTCCACACCCACACTTCAAAAGCTGGCATTTTGGGACGCTTGGCCGCCAAAATCGCAAAGATTCCCGCCTTAATCCATACGCCCCACGGACACGTCTTTTGGGGACATTTCGGTCCCGTTTTATCGAAAATTTTTCTCTGGGTTGAGCGACGCTTCGCACCTGTTACCGATCGTGTGGTCGCCCTGACGGAAGGGGAGGGCAGGGATTATGCAAATCTTGGCCTTTATCCCATGGAAAAGATTGTCATCATCCACAGTGGGGTGGATGTCCAAAAATTTAAAGCCAGCCGTGTCAACAAGGTTGAAAGAAAACGGTCGTTAGGAATCAAACCGACCGGCCCCGTTATCGGTTTCGTTGGATGGTTGCTGCCCATCAAAGGCCCGATGCGACTGCTGCAAGCCATGAACAATGTCTGGTTGGAGCACCCCGAAGCCAATCTGGTGTTTTTAGGCAAAGGCGATCTGGATGTCAGCTTGAGGTCCGCAGCGCTGAGGTCCGGCAAAAACGGATCCGTGCGATTTCTTGGCTGGCGGGATGATGTTGAGCAAATCATGCCGCTTTTTGATATTTTTGTCCTTCCCTCCCTGAATGAGGGGATGGGAAGAGTGCTGGTTGAGGCCATGGCGGCCGAAAAGCCCGTGATTGCCAGCAATGTCGGCGGAATCCCGGATCTGGTTAAGCACGGCCGCAACGGGCTGCTCGTGCCACCCGGGGATTCGGAAGTGCTGGCGGACAGCATACTACAGTTAATACGCAATCCTGACGAAGCAAAAAAAATGGGCCGAAGCGGTAAAGACAGGTGTGTCCGATTCAGTGTTGAAGCCATGATCGGAAAACTGGATAAGTTATATTCAAAGCTGTTGTAACCCAATCCCATTTTTTGCCACTGTACAGATTCCCTCACTAACTCAATGCGTTCCTGGTTGAAAACGTTAAATACCGGACTTTCCCGGAGAATTCCCGTTGATCGTATAACGGGCACGGATTGCCCGTCCGGCATCAAAGGCAATTTGAAGCGCCTTTGGCCCTACGTCAAAATCCACCGGCGTCATGGCCTGCTCGGATTATTGATCGTTTGTGCCTCAACCTGTCTGGCATTCCCGCCGCCCCTGATCACCCGGTATATTGTGGATGACATCGTCCTGGGCCACCAGCTCAGGCTGCTGGCAGGCGCTTTGTTGCTGTTGATCGGATGTCTGATTTTTGAAAAATTGACGCGGTTGTTCGAAGATTATCACTTTGCTCGCTTTGAGCAACGGATTACATTTGATATCCAGCAGGACCTGATCGATCGGGTGCTGGAACTTCCAAAACCGTTCTTTGATGATAAACAAACCGGCTATCTGCAATCCCGGCTGGTCGGCGATATGGATTGTATCAGATGGCTTTTTTCCAATGCCGCTGTTCAGGCGATATCCAATTTGTTGAAATTTGCCGGCGGCATCGGCTTTTTATTCTACCTGGAGTGGCGCCTTTCAGTCATCATATTGGTTCTGATACCAGGGCTTATCGGGGTGATGCGTTTCTTTGGCGGCAAAATACATCGTTTAAGCCATCAGGTCATGGAGCACAGGGCTGAGATTTCCGGCCACGTTGAGGAGTCGCTGGCGGCGCTGCCGCTGATACAGGCAAATTCGAAGGAAGGCTCAACCCGCAATCGCCTGATGGCATTGTTCGGGAATTTCTTCCATGTCAGTCTGGAACAACATGTGATTATTTCGCTTGCGACGATTTGCATTAATGCGATACCGGCTCTGGCGCGGGTGGTCACCCTCGGGGCGGGTGCGATCTGGATTATCAACGATCAATGGACAATCGGATCTTTGGTGGCTTACCAGGCCTATCTGGCCTATGTGTTCGGTCCGGCTCAATTCCTCGCATCCACCAATTTGCAGTTCCAGAAAGCGCTGGCGGCCCTTGAGCGGGTAGCGTCCTTTTTTGACACCGTGCCGCAAAATGACGGTAAGTCCGGTTTCCGGGTCGAGAGCTTGGCTGGTGAGCTGGAATTCCGCGATGTGTGCTTTGGCTATCATTCCCACGAGCAGGTGTTGACGGATATTTCATTTCACATCCGCCCCGGGGAACGGGTGGCCCTGACCGGGCCCAGCGGAATTGGCAAAACAACGGTTATCAGCCTGATTTTGCAGTTCTATCGATTGAACGCGGGTGCGATCTACTTCGATGGGCAATTGGCGACGGATTTCAATACTGCATCCTTACGGCGGCGCATCGGTTATGCCTCCCAGAATCCACAATTTCTGAGTACTTCGGTATTGGAGAACCTGCGCTTTGGGGCACCCGAGGCGAACCGGGATAAGATCCTACGTGCGGCGCGGACAGCAGCCATTCATGATTTTATCGAAACCCTGCCGCAGAAATATGACACCATCATCGGCGCCAATGGACCCGAATTGTCCGAAGGCCAAAAACAGCGGTTGTCAATTGCGCGGGCCATGGTCAAGGATCCGGATATTTTGATCCTCGATGAGCCGACCGCCGCTCTGGACCACATGACCGAGAAATCCATTTTCGATTTGCTGCCCTCTCATTTAAATCGCACCACGGTTCTTCTGGTTTCCCATCGCCTATCAACTTTAGCCCGGGCGGACCGCATTTTATTGCTAAATGGCGGCGGCATAACGGAAATCTCTACTGATTTGAAGCTGCGTGACGCTATTCATGCCAACGAGCCTCTAGCCGGTAATGAAAACGCGGTGAATTTCTTCCAGGATTTTCGCTGCTGAATTTATGGCAAACGAGCAAGCATATGCCGATTGGAGTCTGGATTTTCACCGGCGTCTGAGAAAAAAGCGAATTCCGATCTCCGGATCAATGGAAGTCACCCACCGCTGCAATAATCGTTGTCTCCATTGCTATAATAATCTTGCAGCCGGGAATCGGAAAGCTGCGAATGCCGAATTAACGCTGGTTGAATACCGCCGCATTCTGGACGACATTACGAATGCCGGCTGCCTGTGGCTGTTGTTCACAGGCGGAGAAATATTTCTGCGCCATGACTTCCTGGATATCTATGCCTATGCCAGAAAAAAGGGATTGCTGATCACCCTGTTTACGAACGGGACCCTGATTACGGCCGAAATCGCCGACGAGCTGAAGCGGCTGCCGCCTTTTTCAATCGAAGTGACCATTTACGGCCATACCCGGGAGACCTGGGAGTCCGTGACCAAAATGCCGGGTTCATACCAGCGGTGCATAAACGGCATCGATCTGTTGATGGATCGCGGTCTGCCCCTCAAGCTCAAAACCATGGCCATTGGCCCGAATAAACATGAAATCGGGAAAATGCAGCAATTTGCTGAAAAGCGGCTGGGCCTTGAGTTTAAATTCGATACCATGATCAACCCACGCCTCGATCGATCCCGGCACCCGATTGACTTCCGTCTGACACCGGCTGAAGTTGTCCAACTCGACCTGACATATAAAGAAAGAACCGATGAGCTAAAGCAGTTTGCTGCCCGATTCAATAACGCCCACATTGATACCAAGGGGCCGCAGTCTATTTATAGCTGTGGTGCCGGGAACCAATCTTTTGCAATTGATCCGTACGGCCGGTTGCGGGTTTGCGTCCTATCATCAGGCAATTGGTATGACCTGCGTCAGGGCAGCTTCAGTGAGGGGTGGGAAGCGCATCTGGCCGGGGAGCGGCAAAAAAAAGCATCGCGAACAACCAAATGCTCGGATTGCGGACTCAAGTCCATGTGCGGCATGTGCCCGGCCAACGGTGAACTCGAGTGTTCAAATCAAGAAACCCCGGTCGACTATCTCTGCCGCACCGCCCACTTGAGAGCCTATGCCTTGGACCTTTCGATTGCGCCCCATGGAGAGTGCGAATATTGCCCGGGAGGCAGCCGGTTCGAGGAAATGGTGGAAACCGCAAAAAGGCTGAAGGAGCGCTTTATAAGGTCATGTTTCCCGAAATTATAACAGAACTCCTGCAAGACGGTCACAAAGTCAGTTTTCGTGCACCCGGCCACAGTATGTTCCCGACGATTATGGCCAATGAGACCATCATCGTCGAGCCCATTGAGCCCGGTACCGTTAAATTGGGCGACATTGTTTTATACCGAACCGACGGACGCCTGATTGCGCACCGGGTGATTTGCATACAGCAAAAGGTCAATCAAACCTTTATGCCATTTGGATATCCGGTTAATTCTCGAACGCTTCAACATATCGATCGCGACAGCCAGACCATTAAGCGCAGCACTCCTCAAGCGAAGCGCTCCACAAACGAAGTGCTCCATTTTATTTTGCGGGGGGATGCCTCGTTAATTTGCGATGATCCGGTCAGAGTCGAGCAGATACTGGGAAAAGTCGTTTCTATCGAACGGGATGGCTGCCGGGTGAATCCCTACAGTTTCTCTCAAAGGCTGGCCGGGGTGGCACGACGGTTGTCGTCGCGTTTAAAAGCGATGCTGAATTAGTACCCAACCCGGCAGAGCCGGAAATGAATATTGATTATTGAATATTTGAAGTATTCTATCGATCTTAATCACCCCTATGATCAATAAAGTAGAAATCAAATATAAATACTCAAATCCCATGCAAACATGATTTGATTTCAATAAATAGGGCCTAAATCGTACATGAGAAAAAGATAAGCTACTCATATGGAACTTGAGCATAAAATCCTGGCCGTGGCAGCCAGCCTCGAACCACGGGAAGATAAATTTCAACAACTCGCCGCTTTATTATCCCGGCTCCCTGATCCCCTGCAGTTAATTGATCTGGCCGTTAGAGAAGGCTTGGCCGGGTTTCTCTATAAAAGTCTGCTTAAGGCAGATCTGCTGGAAACGCTCAACGACCATCACAGACAGATTCTCTACACAACCTACTACCTTACCATCCGTCGCAATCTGAAATCAATTCATGCCTTAAATCAATTTGCGCCCCGGCTGATCGAAAATGACATTCAAGTTGTTCTGATGCAGGGTATCTCTCTTTTGCAGCAGGTTTACCGGGATATTGGCTTAAGGCCGATGAATGATATCGATATCTGGGTACTTCCCAACCGTTACGCTGATCTGGTGAATAGCTTGGTGAGTCAGGGGTTTGAGAGAAACCCGATTTACCCTGATACTTTCAGCAAAGGTGAGGTCGTCCTGGATATCCACACGCACATTCTCTGGGCCGATCGGATTAACAGCCGGAAGCAGCTGATTAAAATTGACCAGACGCAAATCTTTGACGATACTCGGCCGATCAATGCTGAAAATCCGGCAATTAACTGTCTGAATCCCGCGGATCAGTTCTTATATTTGAGTCTGCACGCCCTGAAGCATAATCTGGAGCGATTGATCTGGTTGGTTGATATCAGACATCTGGTAGCTGATTGGTCGGCATCAGATTGGCTTCGTTTGACGTCCCGGGCAGAAAAACTGGGACAGCAGGCAACGCTTTATTATATGCTATTGGTTCTGGCGCAAATATTCGCTTTGAGACTTCCTGCCGATATTGCCGCCGGGGTCGACAGCACTTATTCCAATTTCTTTGTCAAACGGATATTGAATCGCAGGGTAAAGGGGAGGCCCATTCCGACATGGAGTCAGCTAATGCTGATGTCGGCCGGCACGGGGTTGCGTGAAAGAATCGCTTTCGTCAGCGAGTCCCTATTTCCTAAACCGAGAGTCTTGAGACAGGTTTTCCCGAACTCAAAGCGCTTGAGCAACAGGCGCCTTTACTGGAAGCGGGCCCTGCAGATACTGGGTTCATTAAAATCTCAACCCGGCAGAGCCGGAAATGATTATTAAATATTGAATATTTTCTGATCTTCTCAATTTCTGATCTTCTTTCCTTCTCGCCTTCGTAGCCACCTTCTCATCTTCTTCCTCTACCCCAATCCCCAATCCGAAATCCGCAATCCAAAATCATAAAACTGCCTCTCACCTTCTTCTTTCCCTCTCCGCCCTCTTAATCCCCAATCCGCAATCCCAAATCCACAATCGAATTCCTCTGCTCTTTGCCCTTCCTATCCCACTGTCATTTCAGGACACGGAAATCAACCCGTCGGTTCAAAGCCCGTCCTTCCGGGGATGCGTTCGAGGATGCATTGCGTCTGGCGCCATAACCGATGGTCGACAGCCGTTCTGCTTCGATTCCGCTTTGCACCAGATAACGTTTTACGGCTTTCGCCCGATTTTCGGACAGAATCTGATTGTGTGCGGGCGAACCGACGTCGTCTGTGCTGCCGCGGATTTCAATCTTGACCGTCGGATTGTGCTTCAGTGCAGTTGCGACTTGATTTAGTTCCGTGATATACGTCGGCTTTATTTGATAGCTGTCAAATTCAAACAGGACAACGGGAATGATCCAGCAACCGCTCTGATCGACTTTGACGCCCAACGGGGTCTGGGGGCAGCTATCGGATAAGTCGGATATGCCGTCTTTATCCTCGTCCGGTTGTGACGTTTCCCAATCCGGGGATAACGGGACGGTCTCTGCGCTGCCGCTGGCGCTGAATTGCTTGACCAGCATTTTTCGCGAATTGAATTGAATCGACTTGATGTAGGCCTGATCAACTTCGATTTGCGCAAATGAATCCGGTTCAATCATGAACTGGTCCGGCGACAATTTGCCTTCAATTCGATCTCCGCTGGTCAATAGAAGCGTTGCCACACCGCTCTCAGCCGTAAAATCAATCCGATTGATCTCATCTGCGGCGTGAGTTGCCGCCATATAGTCCGTGTAAACCGCAACTTCCGGCGTAATCAATTTGCCGGAAATGCGGCTGCCGTCAATCATCGTAAAGATCGTGGTTAATGACGGGAAAGTTGGGCCGGAAAAATCGAAATACAGCGCTTCGATTAGCTTTAGATCGATAGCCTCAATGTCTCCATTCGTCCGTTCGATTTGAAATTCCCGGTTCAAAATGCGGCCGTTCAAGTGGTCATTGTTAACCGTTTGAATTGAGCCATTCAGTAATTGACCTGACGTCATCAACAGACTTTTGCAGAAATCCTTTTGAACTACAATCTGACCATATGAACTCATCACAGCGGCAGACTGATTCTGAATTTTTCCGTTTATTTGGTCGCCGTTTCTCAGCAGGATGGTATCTGCATATCCGATGCCCGCAAACAGAAAACAGACCATTAGATGCTGCAGCCATATTTTAAAAAATGGAATCATATCGAATTTGCCTCCATATTTTGTGCAGATTTCGAAAACTCGAAAGATACGGGTATTTAAGTCGGAGCATTATATAAGTGTATGAAAAAACATGAAAAATGTCAATTGAAATTCCTCACCGGACAGCGCCGGATAAAGCGCGTTACGGGGATAATAGGGATAGGCTGAAAATAGTGAGATTGCCGAGGCAATGAATAGTGATCGGGACGATCAGATTCCGCTCCTTTTCATATGCGGCTGCAAATACAATTCCGCCAATTGTCTGTGTGACGGGCAGACCGTCTCCGGGAGGGTGGATTGAGACAAAAATCAGGGTGGTTAGAGAAACGGCCGCCAGGATCCCCCATCGCCTCAGAAAACCGTAGATTACGCCCCGGAAGAAGATTTCTTCGGTTATCGGCCCGATGAGGCCGCCCACCAGCAATAGAAAAGAAAGATGCGTGCCTGATGATACCCGGATACCCTGCAGCAATTTCAAGCCGTCAATCCCCATTGCCAACAGGATGAGATACAATCCAACGGCGGCGATTCCAAAAAAAGCCGACCAGATCAAACCTCGAAACAGGCCGGGCAGCAGCCCTGAGCGCACAAGGCCGATTGCCGACGTATTTTTTTCAATTACCAGCGCAATCACAACCAGCATGGCGCCTTCGACGGTGCGAAGGAGCGCCAGTGCCGGCAAGGCAGCCGCGCCCCGGCTATTCAGGGTCAGTCTAAAAACACCTTCGATCAAAAAAACTGCCGTGATTGAAATACTGAAGGTCTTCAGTGAGATCTTGTCTGCGTCCATCCAAGTGACCTCAATGCCTGATAGGCATACATCTGTTCATACCAAATACGAGAATTCTTGAGTCGGGTCATTACCGGCTCGAGTGCCCGGCGATTCCGGCGAAGGCCGAGGGCGTAATGGGCCATGGTTCGAACATTGAGATTCGCGTCATCCAGATAATTCAGCAGATATCTAAAGGTCCAGGACCGGCGGCTGTGAGCCATTGCCCTTGCCGCCCAATATCGAACCGGAGGGGATGAATGCTTAAACAGTGCCGATTCGGCTACGAAATCTGCAATTTCCAATTTTTTTTGGGCAATCACTCTCAGCCCCGCCATCTGGATTTGCCAGCGATCGGAGGACAATGCCGAGGGCAGATCCTGAACCGTTATATTTCGATTCCGATCAGCCTGGAAATATACCAGCACCAGGATGCCGAATACCAGGCAGATGGATGAGGCCGCCAATCCCGAAGCGTTGCGGTTCATCACTGTCAGGCCCGCATAGTAAATTAGGGCATGAATGACTAGATAGATCAGCAACGGGAATCCCGTGAGCAGGAAGGCAAAGGTGAATTGCCGAAATACGCTATTGCGGTCGTTTGCTTGAGAAAATTGCTGCAATATGTTGCGAGATTTCTCAAAAAACGCTTCGATCGGGACCTGGATAACGCGCTTTGTGTTTGGCGACAAGACGAGAAGATTATTTTCCTGGAAAACGTTTAGATCGGCCTTATTTGCTTCGGATACCGGCAGATAGTCATATGCGATGAGCCTTGAGCGCAGGCGCCGCTTTAATGCGGGTGACTGATTTCGTGAAATAATGGCGGTTTTGATCGTTTTCTGGTTTAATGATTTAAATGTCTCGGCCGGGTAAAGTGTATAGTCATAATAAAATTGGCTGAACTTCCGGCCGTATGGGTTCGACAGCAACAGGTTGTCTCGTAAATCGAGAAACATGGTGCTGTCGTACTGGGTGAACCACAGCAGGGCCAGCAGCGGGACGGGAAGCAAATGAATCCATCGCAAAATCGGGACCGGAGCGGGGACTGCGTCGGAAACCTGCCAAGCGGTCAATGCAAATACTGCCGGTGCCACTATCAGAAAATACAGGGTCGGCATGAGGGCAAAGCCGTCAAGGTTAACCATGACCAAACAGGTCAGCCAGAAAATCAATACGACCAGCAGAACGATCTGCCGGCGCCGGTACACGCGAACCCAAAACCAGGCAGCGGCCATCGCACCAAGGCTGATACCGGCGCCAATCGTTAAACTGAAAAATAGGCCACCCCAGAAGGCCGGTTCCAAATTCTGCAGGCCGGCGGCGACGGTTTCGTTGGGTACAGCGAGATAACCGGCAGTGCGAATCGTTGCCAGCGTGTCGGATAATTGCAGGTTAGACAGGTATACGTGGATCGTTGCAATTATCTGTGTCAGGCCAAGGCCCGGGATAATGGCGATCGCGGGATGGGCCGATTTACGAAAACTGGATGCATTCATTATGATTCATTTTTTCCCAATAGCGGCAAAGAGTCAAGGGTTGAATAAAAACCGGTGGTATTCATGAAATTTGATAAATGTCCAGTATTATGATATATTCTGTTTAAATCAGATTACTGGTTCCGGGTTCTGAGTTCAAAGTTTTTAAACATCTCGTTGGATTCTGAAGTACGGACTGGTTGGATTTTACGCTCAAGTACCAAATCACCAATCAATTTAGAAATATACGGCAAGATATCTTTGATCAGGAAGAATGCAGTTGGGTAAACTGGCGATTGTCACGTTCCAAATTTTGGCTTTATTTCTTCTTCCCCGGAATATTTCTGCTAGTGAGTATATTCAGCTGTCCGGTGTGATACATGTCCATTCTACATTCAGTTCAGGTCGATATTCTCCGGAAGAATTGGTGGCCAGGGCTGCCGTGAAACATCTCGAAGTATTGATTCTAACGGACCACGATCAGGTGGTGATGGAATACGGGCTGTTTCCATTCAGGAATTTGATTAAACGGCGGGAGGAACGAAATTCGGTTTTGGGCGCCGGCCCGGAAACCTACCTTTCCGAGATCGAACGCTTAAATCGGCAACAACAATCCGTTCTGGTTATACCGGGTGTGCAATCCTCTCCATTCTACTACTGGGAGGGAAATCCGTTTAATGGAAAGCTGACTGCGCATAATTACCGCAAGGAACTGTTGCTGGTCGGTTTAACATCCCCCGACGACTATTATCGGCTGCCCCGGCTGCACGGCGGCTTCTCGACTCAGTACTGGCGCGAACTTCTGCCGAGGTTTTTCATTTTCTGCAGCGTTTTCCTGCTGTCCATTTATCTGATACGGCAACCCGGCAAAATTAGAATCGGTGGTATTCTGCTTGCCGTATTGAGCCTGGCGTTGATGCTTAACCATCATCCATTCAAAAGCTCTCAGTTCGATCCGTATCATGGCGATCAGGGAAATGCGCCGTTCATAGAGGTCATCGACTATGTCAAAAATCGCGGCGGGCTTGCGTTCTGGGCCCATCCCGAATCCAATTATTCCGTCACTGGCGTGCAGCTGGGCCCGATTGAGATGAAAACCGATCACTATGTCGACGCGTTGATTCAGACAACCAACTATACGGGATTTGCTGCTCTATATGGGGATACTTCAACGGCCGCCAACGCCGGAATGCATTGGGATCAAACCCTGTCGGATTACTGCAACGGCAGGCGCAGTCTCCCCGTCTGGGCCATTGCCGGAGCGGATTTTCATGAAGAGCAAAAGGGATTTGATCTGGACACGTTTCAGACGATTTTCCTGGTTGATAAAAAGCGAACCGCAAACGTTCTGAAGGCGCTTGAACACGGCAGAATTTATGCGGTTCGAATGTCGCATAACCAGCGTCTGGTTCTCGATCGATATCAGATAAAAGATGATCGCACCGGCACCTCGGCCATCATGGGTGAAGAGCTATCGATTACCGGTAAGCCGGTTATCGAAGGTCGGTTGTCTGCTTTAGATGGAAGCCGGCAAGAAGTCAAGATCACTATCGTCAAAGACGGTAAAATATCCTGGAGTTTCGAGGGTCAGACACCTCTGGCTTTTAACTTGGTTGATAACGCCGAATTGAGCGGTAAGCACTATTATCGGCTGGATGCCAAAGGTAAGACAGCCGGGCATTTGCTTTCAAATCCGATTTTCGTGATCAGAAATACAAAATAAAAATGGAATGGAATCATTTCATTGAGATTAGAATCCATTCCGCTTGACTACAGTAGAGGAGATATTTTGATCGCAGCGGTTCATCAGCCCCAATATCTGCCTTGGCTCGGCTATTTTGACAAGATGCATCGGGCGGATGTGTTTTGCTACCTGGATAATGTTCAGTACAAAAAAAATGACTGGCAAAACCGCAATCGTGTTAAAACTGCCCGGGACTGGCAATGGATAACGGTTCCGGTTTGCTATCGTTATCCTCAAAAAATAAATGAGGTCAGCATCAACAATAATGTAAACTGGAAGCATAAACATCTGCAGGCGCTCATAACCAATTATAGCCGTGCTCCGTTCTTCAAAGACTACCTGGGCCTATTAGAGGCCACATATGCAAAAGACTGGCGTTCTTTAGTCGACCTGAATATCCATCTTATCGAGGAATTGAGAACTGCTCTAAAACTGGCGCATCGACCCACGGTCAGGGCCTCTGACTTTGATTTGAGTCGAGATCCCACGGGTCGGCTGATTGACATCTGCAAGTCCTTGAATGCCGATACCTACTTATCCGGTCAGGATGGTACCCGCTATATGAATATGGAGCGTTTCAGACAGGCCGGGATCAGGGTTGTCGTTCAGGATTTCAAGCATCCGATTTACCCGCAGGTATTTGGCGGTTTTCAGTCCAATTTATCGGTCGTTGATCTTCTTTTTAATTGCGGGCCGAAGGCGCCGGACATCATCGCGGAAGTCGCGGAAGACATCCAGAAAAAAGGTAGTTAAAAATCGAAATCCACATTCCAACATTCCAATTGACGCCTTGGCGGCAGCCCTCACCCCTTTTGAATGGAGTCAATTCCTGGCTTCTGAGCCAGGCTTCTTTTTGTGTGCGAAAGGCACCATCATGGAAAAAGTAAATATTCTGGCAATCGGCGCTCATCCGGATGATATTGAATTTGGATGCGGCGGCGCGCTTATCAAATATGCAGAGAAAGGCCATCATATTTTTTTGCTGATCATGACCGGTGGTGGACTGGGTGGATCAGCTTCGGTACGTACCCGGGAGCAGAAGGATTCCGGCAAAATAATGGGGGTTCAAAAGATTTTTTGGGGTGGCTACGAGGATACCCATTTGATCGTGGATGTTGATCTGATTGGCGAAATTGAATCGGTTATTGCCGAGGTCCAACCGGATTTTATATTCTGTCACTTCCCCGATGACACCCACCAGGATCACCGGCACCTCGCCCAGGCGATCATGTCGGCAACCCGCTACATCCGCAACGTGCTGTTTTACGAGGGGCCAACCACCCAAAATTTCAATCCCCAGGTATTCGTGGACATTGCCGATACGCTGGACAAAAAAGAGAAGGCACTGCAAGCCCACCGATCTCAGGTGATGAAAACCAATATCGAAGATCTGTCCATTGTCGAGGTCGCTCGCTCCAGCGCCAATTTCCGGGGTATTCAAGGCCGGGTGAAGTATGCCGAGGCGTTTCACTCATTGAGGCTATTTATTAATATCTGAATCTGGGATACGCCAGAAGGCCTGGATGCCGGGAGGCTATAAGGCCTGGAAGCTTGAAGGCTTGAAGGCTGGGACGCAGGGACCCTGGGAGGCCAGGAGGTTTGGATACTAAAAGGTTAAAGGTCAAAGGAAAAAGGCATCAGACGCTCAAAGCTGAAAGCTCTAAGCTGGAAGTCTATTATATCGGGCTGATATTAGGTGTAAAGCAGGAGAATTACTGTGGATGACAGAGACAAAGATTGGATGGCGGAAAAGCATTATCCGTCCTTTATCCTTTGGCCTTTTACCTTTGTCCTCATCTTCCTACCAGCCAGCTCGATAGCTTTCCAGCCTCCAAGCCTTCCAGCTATAGTCGCTTCAGGCACTTTACTATATTATGGCGGATTAATTTGATGAACGATCAAAAAAATGTCGGAGCAACGACGATTCCTCACTCCAGGCCGACTTTAGGCGTGGAAGAGTCAGAAGCCGTATCGGAGGTCATCAGATCCGGCCATATTGCCGAGGGTGATATCGTCCGCAGATTTGAAGGCGCCCTGGCCGACCGGGTCGGAATCGAATATGCAGCCGCAACCAACTCGGGCACGTCTGCCCTGCATTTAGCCCTGCTTGCCATGGAAGTGGGACCCGGAGATGAAGTTATCATCCCCAGCTACGTCTGCAGTGCATTGCTGAATGCCGTCACCTATACCGGTGCCGCGGCGGTTCCGGCTGAAATTGAGCCGGACACGTTCAATCTGGACGCTGCCGATGTTCACAGGCGAGTCAACCGCCGCACAGCTGCCATCATCGTGCCGCACCTTTTCGGCCTGGCGGCGGATTTGGATCCGTTGTTGGATCTTGGCGTGCCGGTCGTTGAGGATTGTGCTCAGGCTATCGGTGCGAACTATCATCGACGGCCGGTCGGCTCTTTCGGGCAGGCAGCCGTTTTTTCATTTTATGCCACCAAGATGATCACAACAGCCGAAGGCGGCATGGTCACTGCCAGGACCGGGGGTATTGACAGGCGAATTAGAGATTTGAAGACGTATGATCAACGGGAAGGTTATGAGGTTCGCTACAACTACAAGATGACCGAGATACAGGCCGCCATGGGTATTG
>JAAUYB010125682.1_pt1 | contig 35769 bp, 29 predicted proteins | sample 7278071 | NCBI WGS metagenome assembly JAAUYB01 (sample SAMN14350121, study PRJNA611818) | marine sediment metagenome | isolation source: surface marine sediment (1.8m) | place: French Polynesia: Moorea | collected 2018-08 | reverse complement strand
TGTCGATGGCAGGTATCCCGTTCCTCAATGGCTTCCTGTCCAAGGAAATGATGTTGGAGGAGGCCACCAGAACCGTGCTCTTCGACGCGCCCTGGCTGGTGCCGGCGCTGGCGACCTTTGCGTCGGTCTTTTCGGCCGCCTACAGCTTTCGCCTGATCGGGCATGTGTTCCTCGGCAAGGTGCGCGACGATTACCCCGCCAAGCCGCATGATCCGGGTGCCGGGCTGTGGCTGCCGCCGGCGATCCTGGTGGTGCCGGTTGTGGTGATTGGCCTCGCGCCGTTCCTGGCCGAACCGTTTGTCAAGCTGGTGACCTATGATGTGCTGGGGGGCGCCGCCGACGTGCCCAAGGCCTATTTCAAGATCTGGCACGGGCTGGTGCCGGCGCTCTTTCTGTCGATTGCCGCCGTTGTGGGTGGTCTGATCCTGCTGATGCTGTTCCGCCCGGCCCTGCGCGCCTGGGATGCCGCGCCGCGGCCTGAGGCCAAGGTGATCTTTGAGGCTATCATCGAAGCCGCTGCCGGCGCCGCGCGCCGCGTGATCCACGCGGTGCATAACGGCGCCTTTTCGCGCTACAGCGCCATCGCCGCGATCACCATTATCGCCATCGGTTATCACGCCTGGACCACCGGCACGGTTGGGGCCGCCACGCGCGACATGCAGTCTGTCACCCCGGTGGCGGTGGGTGGCTGGGTGATGCTGGTGGCCGCCACCTGTGGCTTGGTGTTCCTGCACCGCCACCGCCTGTTGGCGCTGATCCTGATCGGCATTGTCGGGCTCATGGTGTCGGTCGGCTTTGTGTTCTTCAGCGCGCCGGACTTGGCCATGACGCAGTTCACCGTCGAGGTGGTGACGATCATCCTGCTGCTGCTGGCGCTGAACTTCCTGCCCAAGACCACGCCCATCGAAAGCTCGGTCCTGCGCCGGTTCCGCGATGCGGCTGTCGCCATCGCCGGTGGCCTCGCCGCCATGGCGCTGTCCTGGCATTACCTGCTGCGCGACGCGGTGGCGTCGCCGATTTCTGAATTCCACCTGGCGAACTCTTACAAAGGCGGCGGCGGTACCAATGTGGTCAACGTCATCCTGGTGGATTTCCGGGGCTTTGACACCTATGGCGAGATCATCGTGCTGGGCATCGCCGCGCTCTTGATCTATGCGCTGACCGAAACGCTGCTGAATAGCTCGGTCCGGGCGCTGTTGCTCAATCGGGTGCCGACCCAGCCGCTGGCCGGCGACATGCATCCGATGATGATGGTGGTGCTGACCCGCGTGATCATGCCGGTGGTGCTGATGGTCGGGTTCTATATCTTCCTGCGCGGTCATAATGAGCCAGGCGGCGGCTTTATCTCGGGCCTGATCGTGTCGATCGCGGTGGTGATGCAGTATATGGCGAGCGGCTTTAACTGGGCGACGGCGCGGCTGCGCTATCCCTATCACGGGGTGATCGGCGCCGGGGTTTTGGTGGCGGGCCTCACCGGGATCGGCTCGTGGTTTGTCTCCAAGCCGTTCCTGACCACCGATTTCACCTATGTGCGCATCCCGCCGTTCAATGAGTTTGAGCTGGCGACCGCGCTGCTATTCGACCTTGGCGTGTTCCTCGCCGTGGTCGGCGCGGTGATGTTGTCGCTCGAAAGCTTCTCACGTCTGGCGCGCACCGCCGATACCAAGGACAGCGACTACCCGATGGATATCGACCCTTCGCGCGAGGACGACCCGCCCGAAGGCGCCCCGGCAAAGGAGGGCGTGTGACATGGAATTCCTTGTTGCCTCTGCCATCGGCGCGCTGACCGCCGGCGGGATCTATCTGCTGCTGCGCTTGCGCACCTTCCCGGTGATCCTGGGGATTTCGCTGCTGACCTATGCGGTGAACGTGTTTCTGTTTGCCTCGGGCCGGCTGACCATTGGTGCCTCGCCGATCCTGATCAAGGGGGTCGAGACCTATGCCGACCCGCTGCCGCAAGCGCTGGTTCTGACCGCCATCGTGATTTCCTTTGGGATGACAGCGGTGGTGGTGATGATCGCGCTTGGCGCGTTCCTTGGGTCGAGTGACGATCACGTGGACGATCTGCCCGAAGAAGACCCGCGGGCGGAGGACGCGAAATGAGCCACTGGATCATTCTGCCGGTGATCCTGCCGGCCATCCTCGCCCCGTTTATCGTTCTGGCGGCGCGCTATCACATCACGATCCAGCGGGTGTTTTCCGTCGCTGGCGTGCTGGCGCAGATCGTGCTGACCGCCGGGCTGGCCTGGCATGTGTCGGATGGCACCGTGTTGCTTTATCAGCTGGGCGACTGGGCCGCGCCGTTTGGCATCGTTGTGGTGGGCGATCGCCTGTCGACGCTGATGGTGCTGCTAACCTCGGTGCTGGCGCTTTTTGTGCTGCTCTATGCCATCGGGTCGAAATGGGACGAACGCGGGCGGCATTTCCATGCGCTTTATCAGTTCCAGCTGATGGGGATTATGGGCGCCTTCCTGACCGGTGACCTCTTTAACCTCTTTGTCTTTTTCGAGGTACTGCTGATCGCCTCATACGGCCTGATGATCCACGCCGGGGGTGACGCGCGGCTGCGGGCTGGGGTGCAATACGTGCTCTATAACCTCGTTGGCTCTACCCTGTTCCTGTTTGCGCTCGGGGCGATCTATGCCGAGGCGGGGACGCTGAATATGGCCGATCTGGCGCAGCGCGCACAACTGATCAGCGAAGAGGCCACGGTGGGCATCCGCATCGCCGCCGTGTTGCTGATCCTCGTGTTCATGATCAAGGCCGCCGTGGTGCCGCTGCATTTCTGGCTGCCCTCCAGCTATGCCGAGGCCCCGGCCCCGGTGGCCGCCCTCTTTGCCATCATGACCAAGGTCGGCGCCTACGCGATCATCCGCGTCTACACCATGGTCTTCCCGCCCGATCTTGAGGTGACCTCCGGCCTGCACGACGTCTGGCTGCTGCCCGCCGCGCTGATTTCGATCGCCGTGGGGACCATCGGCATCCTGGCGGCGAAAAAGCTCGACCGGTTGGTGGCCTTTGCGGTGATCGGGTCGATGGGCATGGTGATGACCGCGATTGCGATGTTCACGCCCGAAGGCATCGCCGCAGCACTTTACTACATGGTGCATTCGACGCTGGCAGCGGCCGCGCTCTTCCTGATTGTCGATCTGGTCCGTGACAGCCGCGCCGATCTGCGCCTGACCCCGCAGCCCCCGGTGGCGGGCGCGGCGATGACCGCGGGGCTGTTCTTTACCGCCGCGATCGCCATGACCGGCCTGCCGCCGCTGTCAGGCTTTCTGGGCAAGCTCTTGATCCTGAACGCAGGCTTTGACACCGCTGGCACCGTCTGGATCTGGTCGTTCGTGCTGATCGGCAGCCTGATCGGCATTGTCGGCTTTGGTCGCGCCGGCAGCGTGTTGTTCTGGAAATCCAAGAGCCTGCTGCCCGAGGACGGCGATGAGACCGAAGACACCGACAGGCCCGCCGCGCCATCGGTGCTGTCTTACGCGGCGGTGGGTGGCCTGCTGACCATGTTGGTGCTGCACACGGTGTTTGCCGGGCAAATCATCGGCTATACCAACACCATTGCCGCGCAGCTCTTTGCGCCCGACACCTATATCACCACAGTGATCGAGACCCCGGGCAAGCTGAGCGACAAACCGGCGGAGGAGAACTGACATGATCCGAGCCTTCTTCAACTGGCTGATGCCTCACCCCTTGCTGACACTGATCCTGACGGTGGTTTGGACGCTGCTGCAAAACCAGGTTTCGGCCGGGATGGTCGTCTTTGGCCTGATCCTTGGCATCATCATCCCGCTCATCACTTCAGCCTGGTGGCCCGACCGGCCGCAAGGGTTCAAGCTGGGCAAGATGGTCAGCTACACGCTGATGGTGATCTGGGACATCATGGTCGCCAATGTGCAGGTGGCCTGGATTGTGCTCACCCGCTCCAACGCGTCGCTGCGCCCGGCTTGGGTTGTGATACCGCTAGAGCTCAAGCATCCCGAGGCGATCTCGATCCTCGCCGGCACCATCACGCTCACGCCCGGCACCGTCTCGGCCGATCTTTCTGACGAAGGCCACAGCCTGCTGGTCCATGCGCTCGATTGTGACAACCCCGACGCCGTGCGGGACGAGATCAAGAACCGCTATGAACGCCGCTTGATGGAGATTTTCACATGACCTTTGCTGAAAACCTCATGGATGTCGCCCTGCTGACGGCCTTTATCGTGGCGGTGCTGGCGCAGATCATGTCGATGGTCCGCGTCGCCATCGGCCCCACCACCGGCGACCGTATCCTGGCGCTCGACACCATGGTGATCAACGCCATCGGCCTGATTGTCCTTCTGGGCATCGCGCAGGGCACGCGGATCTATTTTGAGCCCAGCCTCTTGGTGGCGATGCTGGGCTTTGTTTCGACCGTGGCGCTGGCGCGCTTCATCCTGAGAGGAGACATCATCGAATGACCCTTCAGATCATCGGAACCTATGCCGTCGCCTTTTGCCTCTTTATCGGCGCGTTTTTCTCGCTGGTCGGTGTGATTGGGCTTTTGAAGTTCAACGATCCCATGACACGCCTGCACGCGCCAACCAAGGTGGGCACCGTGGGGATCGGCGCGCTGCTCTTGGCGTCGATGATCCATGCCTGGGTCTTTGGCGAAGGCTCGATGCATGAGGCGCTGATCATGGCGTTCCTGTTTGTAACCGCGCCGATCTCGGCCAATTTCATCGCCAAGGTGAACATCCACCGCAAGGCGTGCGAAACGCCCCCCGATCCGCCCAAGGACGACACGTGGTCAACGCTCGTGGACCCGCTGGCGCCCGAGGACGACAAAGCGCTGGAAAAGGCCTGAGCTTAGGCCGGCACCACCGCGTCGATGGCCTGGCCAAGCTTGGTCACCAACTCGTCGATCTGCGCGTCTTCGATGATAAAGGGCGGCGCCAGCAGCACGTGATCGCCGTGTTTGCCGTCGCGTGTGCCGGCCATTGGGTAGCAGATCAGCCCATGCTCAAACGCCGTCGCCTTGATCCGCGCGGCGAGTCCCAGGCCGGGATCAAACGGCGTCTTGGTCTCGCGGTCCTCGACAATCTCGATCCCGCGGAACAGGCCCCGCCCGCGGATATCGCCCACATGGCTGTGCTGGCCAAAGCGGTCATGTAGCGCGGCTGACAGCCGCTCCCCCTGCTCGGCTGCGCGCTGCACAAGGCCCTGGTCCACCAGCTTGTTCACCACGGCCAGCCCGGCCGCCGCGGCGACCGGGTGGCCAAGATAAGTGTGCCCGTGCTGGAAAAACCCGCTTCCATCGCGGATCGTGTCAAAGATCGTATCGGTGCAGAGCATCGCGCCAATCGGCTGATACCCCGCGCCCAACCCCTTGGCGATACACAGAATATCCGGCGCAACGCCATCGGCCTCACAGGCAAACAGGTGCCCGGTCCGCCCCATGCCGCACATCACCTCATCAAGGATCAGCAGCACGCCGTAGCGGTCACAGATCTCACGGATGCGCTTGAAATAGCCCGCTACCGCCGGCACAGCGCCCAGCGTCGCCCCGACCACCGGTTCGGCCATAAATGCCATCACGCTGTCAGGCCCAAGGCGCAGAATTTCGTCCTCCAGCTCTTGCGCGGCGCGCAGGCCGTAATCCTCGGCGCTCTCATCATCGCGGCGCAGCACGTATTCGTAACACGGCGCGATATGGCTGACCTCCACGAGCAGCGGCGCAAATTGCTGGCGCCGCCATGCATTGCCGCCTGCGGCCAGCGCCCCAAGGGTGTTGCCGTGATAGCTCTGCTTGCGGGCAATCAGGTGCCGGCGCTGCGGCTCGCCTTTCTCGACGAAATACTGCCGCGCCAGTTTGATCGCCGCCTCGGTCGCCTCGGACCCGCCGGAGACGAAATAGACCCGGTCGATCTGGCCTGGGGCGTGTGCAATCAAAAGGTCCGCCAAGGCCTCCGCCGGCTCCGAGGTCAGGAACCCGGTATGGGCAAAGGCCAGCGCCTCCACCTGCTGTTGCACCGCGGCGATGATGTCGGGATCGCCATGGCCCAGACACGACACCGCCGCCCCGCCCGAGCCGTCGAGATAGGCCTTGCCGGTGTCGTCATAGAGGTAACAGCCCTCACCGCGCACCGCCTTGGGCGGGGTCTTGCGGGAATGGCGGGGAAAGACGTGGGACATCAGAGCTCTCCTGTGGGACGCCCGCGGGCGCTGTGATCATAGACGTAGAACCGAGCGATGAACATCACGCAGCCCCTTTTCGGGTTGCGTTGGCGAGCGCAGCCCGCAAGGACGCAACCGCGGCTGCATTGTCCGGCCAGGGGGTGCCGTCGGGCGCGTAGATGTTGTTCTCAAACCCCACCCGTAGATCCCAGCCGAGATGTGCCGCGGCCAGCAAGCAGGCCTGCTCTGGCGGGCCGAAGGCACAGACCGTCATTTCCAGCTGTCCCGCTTGCGCCAAGGCCGCGTGTTGCGCCAACTCGGCGGGTTGACCCGCGCGCGGCGGGTCGCATTGGCCCAAAACGGCAATCGCGTCACGCATGTCGGCGGGCACAAGACCGGTGGCGTGCCAGTCCGCCAATTGCTGGTAACAGTCTGGACCATAAAGGATATGCTGGACCTCGGTGCCCGCCGCATGGGCCGCCGTATAGAGCCGGGCGGCGCGTGTTGCATCGCGGGCCATTTCGCGCACGGCCACGCTCGCGGCCCGGGGGTGCAGCGTCTCGATCAGGTGCAGCTGGTCCGCCACGTCGTAGCGGCCCGCGGCTTCGGTGGTGATCTGCACACCCAAACCCGGCGCGGCCTCTGCAATCGCCTCCAGCGCTTCGCGGTAGAGGCCCACATCCAGAGAATGCGCCCCCTGCCCGTCCCGCACGTGCAGATGCAACGCGTCCGCCCCGGCCTCTTTGCACGCCCGAGCGGTGGCCGCGATCTCGGCCACCGTCAGAGGCACCGCCGGATGGTCGCGCTTCTGCAACCGTGCACCATTGGGGGCGACGGTGATCTTGGGCCCGGTCATACGCGCATCCTCGCGCCTTCTGGGTCAAACGCCGGCGCCAGTTGCATCCGGCCCGGCACCCGTTTGCCGGCGATGTCGAGCTCGACAGGCGCGCCGTCCATAGCGGCCTCCACATGCGCCAACACAATCGGCGCGCCGATGCGGTAGCCATAGGCTGCCGAGGTTGTCTGCCCGATGATCTTCCCGTCGCGATAAACCGGCTCATGCCCCAAGGGCACGGCGTCGTCCTGCTCCAGCACAATCGTCACGAGGCTGCGCGCCACGTCCGACGCAGCCACCACCTCCGCCCCGATGAACCCGCCGGCCTTCTTGCACATTTTGCTCATGCCCAAAGCATGCGGACCCAAATCGCCGTCGATCTCGTGCCCCATGGCGGCAAAGCCCTTTTCGATCCGCATCGAGGTCTGCGCATAAAGCCCGGCCGGCACCGCCCCGGCACCCGTCAAGGCGGCGTAGATCGCGGTGGCGTTTTCGGCTTTGCAGGTGATCTCCCACCCCGCCTCGCCGACATAGGACATCCGCACCGCGCGCACGTGTTTGCCGGCGATGTGCGCCGGGCCAACCTGGAAATAGCCCAGATCGTTGAGCTTTGGTGCGCCGGTCTCGGCCACGATCCGTGCCGCCTCGGGGCCCATCAGGGCCAGCACGGCATAGTCCTCGGTGCTGTCGGCCAAAGCAACGTCAAAGCCTTCGGCATGCCGCTGCAGCCAAGCCAGATCGCGTTTGATCGCGTTTGTGCCGGTGAAGAGGCGGTAGTGATCCGCGGCAATCCGATGGGCGGTCAGGTCACTTTCATAGGTGCCGCGGTCGTTCAGGATGCCGGTATAGATCGCCGTGCCCGCGGGCCGGTCCATGTTGCGCATGCAGATCCGTTGCAGGAAGGCGCAGGCATCCGGGCCCGTCACCTCGATCTTGCCAAAGGGGGAGGCATCGAAGATCGCAGCGTGCTCATGTGCCGCCATCACCTCAGCCCGGACGTTTTCGAACCAGTCGGGCCGGTCAAAGCGCAGCTGGGGCTCGGCCGTTTTGCCGAAGAAAAGCGGCCGTTCCCAGCCATAGACCTGCCCCATATGCGCCCCCGCGGCGCGGTACTCCGCATCCAACGGCAGGCGTCGCAGGTCGCGGGCCGTCTGAAGCTGACGACCGGGATAGGCAATCTCGTAATGCGTGCCGAGGATTTCCGGCGCGCGGGCCATCAGGTGCTCGACCGAGTTGAAGACCGGCGCAAAGCGCTTGGCATCGGCCTCGGACAGATCATAGGCGGTGTGGCCGTGCACGATGTTATGGGCGAGGTTCATCCCCGCCCCGCCACCCGAGGCCATCCCGACCGAATTCATCCCACAGCCCAGGAACAGCCCGCGCGTTTCCGCCGTTTCCCCCAGCATGAACATGCCGTCGGGGGTGAAGCTTTCAGGCCCGTTGAGCAGCATCTTGACCTCGGCGGTTTCCAGCGCCGGCAGGCGATGCAGCGCGTTGAGCATCATCGGCTCAAAATGATCCCAGTCTTCGGGCAGCAGGCCAAACTCGAAATTCTCGTCCAGAACTCCGGGCGCAATCGGTTTACCCATCGGCTCGAAACACCCGACCAGCAACCCGCCGCTGTCGTCGCGAATATAGAGGTGGTTGTCGTGGTCGCTGAGCGTCGGCATGTTACCAGTGATGCCGTCGATGGGTTTGGTGAGCAGGAAGAAATGCTCACAGGCCAGCGCGGGTACCTCCGCCCCCGCCATGGCGCCGATTTCGCGTGACCAGAGCCCTGCGCAGAGCGCCACGGCATCACACATCACGGTGCCTTGGGTCGTCTCCACCCCGCTGATACGGCCGTTTTCGGTCAGGATGCCGGTCACGCCGGTGTCCTCAAAGATCCGCGCGCCCAAGCCCTTGGCCGATTTCACCAAGGCCGCGCAGACATCCGAGGGTGACACGCGCCCGTCCTCGGGTGACCAGACGGCGCCCAACACGTCCTCGGCGTTCATCAGCGGCCAACGCTCCTGCGCCTCACCGGCGCTGATCCACTGCGCGTCGATGCCATAACCATGCGCCAGCGCCTCTTGTCGCCGCACATGGGTAGCGCGGTCGGGCGTGGTGGCGATGGACAGCGAGCCCTTCTGGATCCAGCCCACCGATTGCCCGGTCTCGCGTTCCAACTGGGCATAAAGATCGACAGAATACTGGATCATGCGCGTCAGGTTGCGCGAATGCCGCAGCGCCCGGACCTGTGCCGCGGAATGCCAGGTGGTGCCCGAGGTCAGCTTATTGCGCTCCAGCAGGATCGCGTCTGTCACGCCCATCTTGGCGAGGTGATAAAGCGTTGAGCAGCCCATGATGCCGCCGCCGATCACGACAACCGAGGCATGGGGGGGAAGGTGGGAATCAGGCATGGTCTTGTCCTTGCGTCACTCGATCATGAAACACTTGTTTCAAAAGTTGACAAGATGGAAAACACTTGAAACATTCCGTTTCACGTCCGAGGGGGGATTCGTGACAGACAGCGCCAGCATTCAGGATCGCATCAACCGGTCCTATTCCGGTCTCAGCGACAAGTTGCAGGTTGCGGCGCAGTACGTCGCCGACAATCCTGTGGACGTCGCCACCCGGTCGCTGCGCGCCGTGGCGACCACCAGCGGCGTGTCGCCCGCCACGTTTTCCCGCCTCGCCAGAGCCCTGGGCTATGCCGACTATGAGGCGATGCGCGAAGATGGGCGCCTGGCCGTCGAGCGGCAGATGTCGCCCTTTTCCGAGCGCGCCTCGGCCCTGCGCAGCAAGGCCAGCGGCCAAGCCGGCCGCGCGATCTTGCAGCATCAAGCGGCGGCTTGCGTCGCCAATATCGAGGCTTTGGAACAGACGATCGATCCACAAAGGCTCGAGGCGGCGGTGGCGGCGCTGCATGCGGCGCGTCAGGTGCTGTTGGTAGGATCAAAGGGATCTGCAGGGCTGATCGACTACCTTGGCTATATGGGCCACTGGTTCAAAACCAACTGGCGCATTGCGGGCCGCAACGGCACCGAGCTGTCTGCCACCCTGTCGCGCCTTGGCCCGGGCGACGTGGTGCTGGCCCTGGCCAAACAACCCTATGCCCACCGCACCGTAGCAGCCCTGCAAGCTGCGCAGGCAGCGGGCGCCGAAACCATCGCGATCACCGACAGCCGGACCTCTCCGGCATTGCAATTTGCCGAACATGCTTTCATCGTCTCCACCGAGAGCCCGCAGTTCTTTTCGTCTTACGCGGCGACACTGGTTCTGATGGAGACGATGATCAGCATGCTGCTGGCCCGCGCCGGACCCGATGCCGAAGACATGATCCGCGCGGCCGAGCTTCAGATCGACCGTCTGGGGGAAAACTGGACGGCGTAAACAACCAAAAGACTTGCAACATCCAAAAGGGAGAAAACACAATGTTTGCAAAGCACTTCATGAAAGGCGCCGCCGTTGCCGCGGTGCTGGGCATGGCCGGGGCGGCCAGCGCGCAGCAGACCTTTATCACCATCGGCACCGGCGGTGTGACCGGCGTCTACTACCCGACCGGCGGCGCCATCTGCCGTCTGGTGAACAAAGGCCGCAAGGAACACGGCATCCGCTGCTCGGTCGAATCCACCGGCGGATCGGTCTACAACACCCGCACCATCCGCGAGGGGGAGCTGGACTTTGGCGTTGTGCAGTCCGACGTGCAATCGGCCGCAATGGAAGGCGTGCGCGCCTTTGACGGCGATGAGCCCTACGCCGATCTGCGCGCGGTCTTCTCCGTGCACCCCGAACCGATGCACGTCATGGTGCGCGGCGATTCCGGCATTGAGTCCGTGATGGACATGAAGGGCAAGCGGGTGAATATCGGCAACCCCGGCTCGGGCACCCGTGTTCTGGCTGGCGTTCTGATGGATGCCGCCGGCGTGACGCCTGATGACTTTGCGCTTGCCGCCGAGCTGAAATCCTCCGAACAGGCCGCCGCGCTTTGCGATGGCAAGATCGACGCCGCGATCTGGGCTGCCGGTCTGCCCAACGGTTCGACCATGGAGGCAACCTCGACCTGCGATATCAAGGTCCTCGATCTGACCTCGTCGGGCATGGACAAGGTGCTGGCGGAAAACGCGGCTTATGCGGCGGCGGGCATCCCCGGCGGTCTTTACCCGGGCAACGATGGCGACATCGCCTCTTGGGGCCCCAAGGCGACCTTTGTTACCGATGCCAGCACCCCGGATGAGGTGGTTTACACGCTGGTGAAGTCGATCTTTGAAAACTTCGACGACTTCAAGAAACTGCACCCGGCCTTCAACGCTCTGACCGAAGAGCAGATGATCAAGGACGGTCTCAGCGCGCCGCTGCACCCCGGTGCCGCACAATACTATGGCGAGCGCGGCTGGATGTGATCCGACCCGTTTGACACCACGTCCCCCGGCGCTTTGCGCGCCGGGGGAACCTCTATTCGTTACATAAATTCAGCGGGTTAACCGCAGGGGGACAGAATGTCGGACGCACAGACCAAGGGGCCCGAGCCCGCGCTCGAGGATATCGTCGCCGACGCCGATACCGGCGGGCGCAACCCGCATGACGCGTTTGGCCGCGCGGCCCTCTGGTATATCCCGCTGGTCTGGTCGATCTACCAGCTCTGGATCGCCTCCCCCCTGCCCTTCATGCTGGGCATCGGCGTGATGAACGACACCCAGACGCGCGCAATCCACCTTGGGTTTGCGGTGCTCTTGGCCTTCATCGCCTTCCCGGGCCTGAAAAACAGCCCGCGTCACCACATCCCGGCCCTCACCTGGGTCATCGCCATCGCCGCCGCCGTTACCGCGTCTTATCTCTGGTGGGACTACCGCGGTGTGGCGCAACGCACCGGTGCCCCGAACACCACCGACCTGATCATGGCGGGTATCGGTATCGTGCTGCTTTTGGAGGCCGCGCGCCGGTCGCTCGGCTTCCCGCTGATGGGTGTGGCGCTCTTCTTCCTGTCTTATGTCTTTTTCGGCTCCTGGTCCGGCCTGCCGGAGGTGGTGCAGTGGAAAGGGGCGTCCTTCGAGAAAGCCATGAGCCATATGTGGCTGACCACCGAGGGCGTTTTTGGCGTGGCGTTGGGTGTGTCTTCGGGCTTTGTCTTTCTCTTCGTGCTCTTCGGCGCTTTGTTGAACCAAGCAGGCGCGGGCAACTACTTCCTGAAACTCGCCTTCGCCGCATTGGGCCACCTGCGCGGTGGCCCGGCCAAAGCGGCCGTCATCGCCTCAGCCGCCACCGGCCTGATCTCGGGGTCCTCGATCGCCAACGTGGTCACCACCGGCACCTTCACCATCCCCTTGATGAAAAAGGTGGGCTTCCCGGCCACCAAGGCCGGCGCGGTTGAGGTCTCATCCTCGATCAACGGCGTTCTGACGCCGCCGGTGATGGGCGCCGTGGCCTTCCTGATGACCGAATATGTCGGCATTTCCTATGTCGAGGTGGTGAAAACCGCGATTGTTCCGGCGGCGATTTCCTATGTCGCGCTGGTCTATATCGTGCATCTCGAAGCGCTCAAGATGGGCATGACCGGCACCAGCCGCATGAACCCGATCAAGTTCATCCTCGGCGCGATCTTCATCATCGCCATCTCGATCGTCATCGCGGGCGGCACGCTGTTCCTGACCGGTGTCATCGTCGACACCCTCGGCAGCGTCTTTGGTGGCGCGTCGCTCTATGTCATCCTCGCCATCATGCTGGCCGCGTATATCGCCGCCGTGCGCTACGCCGCGCAGGCGCCCGATCTGGATATGAGCCTCGAGTCGATGCAGCACCTGCCGCCGACGCGCGATATCTTCAAGACCGGCATCCACTACCTGATGCCGATCCTCTTGCTGATGTATCTCTTGATGATCGAACGCAAATCTCCAGGCCTTTCAGCCTTTTGGTCGACGATTTTCATGTTGTTCATCCTGCTCACCCAGAACCCGTTAAAGGCCTTCTTCCGCGGCGAAGGTGAAACCGTCCGCCACATCCAAGAGGGCCTATCGGACATTGCCGAGGGCATGATCGCCGGCGCCCGCAACATGATCGGCCTCGCCGCCGCCATGGGCGTTGCGGGCATCATCGTCGGCGCCGTGACGCTCACCGGGATTGGCCAGGTGATGGCGGAGTTTGTCGAGTTCCTGTCGGGCGGCAACCTCTTGGCGATGCTGTTCTTCGTCGCCGTCATCTCGATCATCCTCGGGATGGGCCTGCCGACGACCGCCAACTACATCGTCGTCAGCTCGCTGATGGCCGGGGTGGTCGTCGAGCTGGGCGCGCAAGCCGGGCTGATCGTGCCGCTGGTCGCGGTGCACATGTTCGTCTTCTATTTCGGGATCATGGCCGATGTGACACCCCCGGTGGGGCTCGCAAGCTTCGCCGCCGCCGCGATCTCCAAAGGGGATCCATTGCGCACCGGGTTCCAGGCCTTCTTCTACTCGATCCGCACCGCCCTTCTGCCATTCCTCTTCATCTTCAACACCGATCTTCTGTTGATCGATGTCGGACCCGTGCAAGCGGTCTTTGTCTTTATCATCGCGCTTATCGCCATGCTGCTCTTTGCCGCCGGGACGATGAATTACTTCATGGTCAAGTCGCGATTGTGGGAAAGCGCGGTGCTGCTCTTCTCGGCCTTCGTGCTTTTCCAGCCCGGCTTCTTTCTGAACCAGATGGCGCCCGAGTTTGAATCCCGCCCCGGCAGCGCGTTGTTTGAAATGGCCGAAGCGGCCGCGGATGGCGCCTCGCTCCGGGTGCGGCTGGTGGGTGAGAACCTCAACGGCGATCTGGTCGATGCGCGCTACCTTTTGCCGGTGGGCGATTCCGGGGCCGACGGCGAAACCCGGCTGATGGATGGCGCCGGGATCGAGTTCCGCGATGAAGGCGGCAGTATCTTTGTCGATAATCTGAGCTTTGGCGGACCAGCCGAGCAGTTGGGGATCGATTTCGACTGGGAAGTGGTCGAGCTTGAGGTCGCTGCCGACCGACTGCCGAAAGAGATCTTCTACATCCCGGCCCTACTGCTCGTCGCCATGGTGTTCGGCCTACAGATGGGCCGCAAACGGAAAGAAGAAAGCCAGGAGGCCCCAGCATGACGGAACATGTCCTTTGCGCCATCGACCTGACCCACGAAGACGACGCCAAGGCGCTGTTGCGCGAGGCCGACAAGTTGGCCGGGTTCTACGGCGCCACGCTGAGCGTGGTGACCGTGCTGCCGGATTTCGGATCCTCCTGGGTCGGCACGTTTTTCAAGCCGGGCACGATGCATGACGCCGCGGAGGCTGCCAACGACGCCCTGCACGACCTGGTGCGACAGACCCTGCCCGACCGCGAAGGGGTGCAGCACATCGTCGAGATCGGCGTGGTCTACGAAGAGGTCCTTCGGGCTATTTCCCAAGCACAAGCCGACCTCGTCATCGTCGGCGCGCACAAACCCGACATCGCCGACCGGCTCCTCGGCCCCAACTCCGCCCGGATCGCCCGCTTGTCGCCAGTCTCGACGCTCGTGGTGCGGGTCTAGCAAGGATCCGCTTCTGCGCGACCGGTAATCTTGCGACTCACCCGAAGCACACTTTTAACGACCCAGACCCAAGAACGGCGCCACAGGGAACTGCGGCGCCGTTCACTTGATTTGCTCGATTGGTCTTGTTTCCGCTGAATTAGGTACCGGTTTTCAGTGCGCGCATCTCTGCCATCGGTGTCGCCACCACTGCGGACGCATGACCCGAGATGGAAAAGCGCGACATCTGCTGGGTCAGGTCGTTGACGCTTTGGGTCAGCATATGTGCGGCGGCAGTGGATTGTTCGACCATGGCAGCGTTTTGCTGGGTCACGCGGTCGAGGTTGGTCACCCCAACGTTGATTTCCTTCAGGCCCTCGGCCTGTTCCGAAGCGCCATTGGCAATGCCGCTCATTAGTTCGGAGATGTGATCGACCTCGCGCACCACTTCGTTCAGCGCTTGCCCGGCTCGTTCGACCAGCCCCACACCATCTTTGACCTGGTTGGTCGAATTGCCGACAAGCTGCTTGATCTGCTGCGCTGCGTCCGAGCTGCGTTGCGCCAGCGCGCGCACTTCCGAGGCGACCACCGCAAAGCCTTTGCCTGAGGCGCCCGCACGGGCGGCTTCGACACCGGCATTCAGCGCCAAGAGGTTGGTCTGGAAAGCGATGTCGTCGATCACGGTGATAATCTCGCCGATCTGGCCCGAGGATTTTTCAATCTCGGACATGGCATCGACCGCCGATTGCATCACCGCGCCATTCTGTGCCGCCATGGTCGAAGCGCTTTGTACCGAGGTTTCGACCTCACGGGCCGAGGTTGCGGCTTTGCTGACGATGCTGAGCAATTGATCCAATGCGGCAGCGGTTTGCTCCAGCGTCGCCGCCTGGTTTTCCGTGCGGCGCGACAGATCGTCGGAAGCGCTGGAAATCTCGGTGGCGCCGTGGCCAATGGATTCGGCTGTGCCCTGCACCGATCCCAAGGCGTCGCGCAAGGCTTCGACGGCGGTGTTGTAGTCGCTCCGCAGGGCCAGATACTGATCCGGGAAATCGGCCGTGATGGTTTCGGTCAGAACCCCTTCGGAGAGCGTCCGCAACCCGCGGCTGAGATGCGCCACAACGTCGGCTTGCGCGCGGTGTTCTTCCTGTCGCGCAGCCTCAAGCTCACTGCTTTCCCGCAGTTTTTCGGCCAGGAGATCGAGGTCACGCGCGATATCGCCCAGTTCATCGCCGCGCGTGCGCATTTGCACGTCCTGATCGTAATCTCCGCCGGCAATCGCGGTCATGGTCATGCCAAGATCGCGCAGCGGCTTGCCGATCATCCGTCGCAGCGCCAGCAGGGTCAGCACGGACATGCCCAGCATCACCGCAAAGCCCACAAGCAGGATGGTGATCTTCTTGCCGGATACGGCGCGCAAGGCGTTGGCATCGGTAAAGGCCATCGCGATGGCCCCGGTCGCCGTGCCGTCTGGCAGCAAAACCGGCGCGGCCAGATGCAATCCATCCGGGCTGGCAGCAGACTCGCCCGTTTCGATAGCGCGCGCGGCCAGCGCGCTCAGTGTTGTACTCAAGGATGGGGCGACGGCGCGTTCTGCAAGGACCGCACCGTCGCCACCGAATATCATCACCCCTTCGCCATCTTCGCCGGCGACCCGCACCGCTTCGTCGGCGGTTTCTTCGATCTTGGGCTGCGCCTTGAACCGGATCGGCTGTACCAGCGCGTCCGACTGGAACGAGACCGTCGCGGTCGCCCGGTCGGCCACCGCCTCGCGGACGAGGCTGTCGACCACCCGGGTCGACCCGGTGACCAGCACACCCGCCACGATCAAGGTCGTAACCGTCATGATGGCGGCGCACTTTACAAAAACCGACCGCAGGGCCGAGGTTCGGACAAGATCGAGAGCGGGCATCGCGTGTCTCCGGTTGCAGAAGAGGTCAGGAAGGGGCGGCAGGCGCTTACATAAAGGCGTCGGCGATCACCCCGACCGTCATCGCACCGACAACTTCGCCGGTGGCCGGATCGGTCAGCGCCATCGAGATCTGCACCTGGTAGGACTGGCTCGATTCGTCGAATTCGATCTCACCGAAATGCACGGCGCCGGCACCGACGCCAAAGGTTTCGGAGAACTTCGCCTCATCACCCTGCCAGTAATCCGAGGTCACGGCAGAGGCCGCCACGTTCAGGCCCACGGCGTCCATGACAAACACCTCGGTGATCATGCCACCCGAGGCTTCGGTCTGCGCGCGCAGGAAATCCGCGGCCGCGTTGCCGAGCACCGGATCGATCGTCGGCGTGCTGGCAGCGCCCACTTCGGCGCGCCAGGTCTGATCCAGGTCGTTGATCGTTGCGGCATCGTAACCGGCGGTCATGGCGTTTTGTGCGGCAATGGCGTCCATCAGGACGGCGTCATGCGCCCAAGGCATGATCTGGTCCTGCAGGAAGGCGTTCATTGCCGGGGTCGGTTCGGCGGCAAAGGCGGGGGCTGCGGCGGCAAGGGTGGCAGCAACGAGGGCGGTACGGATCATCAGAATCTCCTGTTGGTGGGTGTCATGCGCGGCACCCTAGGAACGATGACCTTATGTTCCGTTAATGACGTCCCGCGCATTTCGCGACAGGTTTAAAGGTCGAAAAACGACAGATCGTCGCATTCGGTACAGACAGGCGCGGGCGCAGGGACTGAACTGCGCGTTATGGACCAAGAACGTTCCAGCATCGCGGTGATCCAGCGCAAGATCGGGGCGCGGCGTGGACGGGCGGCGCGCGGGCGGCCTTAACCGGCCTCTGCCACCCGTTTCTTTCACCGCCAGGATACCAAGATGAACGCTCCTTCCCCTCGCCGCAGCGGTGGCCGCAAGGCCCGCGTTGCGGCCCGCGCCGCCGCCCCCGACGCAGATGCCCGCCCGGTTCAGCCGGGCATGTCCGGCGGGCTTTATTCGCCGCTGAGCGATGCCGAAACCCAGCGCATTCACCGCGCGGCCTTGCTGGCATTGGAAGAGATCGGTCTGGCTGATGCGCCGCCCTCGGGCGTTGAAATCATGACAAAAGCCGGCGCCATCCAAGGCGCGGATGGCCGGCTGCGCTTTCCCCCGGCGCTGGTCGAGGACATGCTGGCCATCGCGGCACGTGACATCACACTGCACGGGCGTGACCCGGCGCATGATCTGGACCTTTCCGGGACGCAGGTGCATTTCGGCACCGCCGGAGCCGCCGTGCATATGGTCGATCTGGCAAGCGACAGCTATCGCGACAGCACCTTGCAGGATCTGCACGACGCCGCGCGGATCGCCGATCAGCTCAACAACATCCATTTTGTGCAGCGGCCCATGGTGGCGCGGGATGTGACGGACAATCGGCTGCTTGATCTCAACACGATCTACGCCTGCTGTGCAGGCACCACGAAACATATCGGTACATCTTTTGTCGAACCGGCCTTTGTACCGGAGGCTTTGACGCTTTTGCACATGATTGCCGGCGGTGAAGACGCCTGGCGCGCGCGGCCATTTGTGTCAAATTCGAACTGTTTTGTTGTGCCGCCGATGAAATTCGCCACCGAAAGCTGCGAGGTGATGGAGGCCTGCATTCGCGGCGGCATGCCGGTGCTGCTGCTGAGCGCCGGTCAGGCGGGGGCGACCGCGCCGGTGACGATCGCCGGGGCGATTGTGCAGGCGGTGGCGGAATGCCTGGCTGGGCTGGTCTATGTCAACGCGATGGCGCCGGGGCATCCGGCGGTGTTTGGCACCTGGCCCTTTGTGTCCGACCTGCGCACCGGGGCGATGTCGGGTGGGTCGGGGGAGCAGGCGCTGCTGACCGCCGGCTGCGCGCAGATGCACCGGTTTTATGGCCTTCCAGGTGGGGCTGCGGCCGGGATCGCAGACTCCAAACGCCCCGACATGCAGGCCGGGTGGGAGCAGATGTGTTCCAACGTCATGGCCGGGCTTTCGGGGCTCAACATGGTTTATGAGGCGGCGGGCATGCATGCCTCGCTGCTGGGGTTCTGCCATGAAAGCCTGATCCTCGGCGACGATCTTCTGGGCCAGGCGCTGCGCTGCGTGCGCGGGATCGAGGTCAGCGAAGACGCGCTGAGCCTCGAGGCGATGCGCGCCACCTGCATCGGCGGCCCGGGGCATTACCTGGGCTCGGACCAGACGCTGGCGCGGATGCAGACGGATTACGTCTATCCGGCTTTGGGCGACAGGACCTCCCCCAAGGAATGGGAAGAGCTGGGCAAACCCGACCTTCTGGCCAAGGCGACCGCGCGCAAGGAGGAGATCTTGTCACAGCGTGCCGCGGCGCGGTTTGATCCCGCGACCGACCAGGCCATCCGCGACGCGTTCGAGATCCTCTTGCCGGCCTAGGCGCGGGTATGAAGCGCGGATCGGGGGCTCTGCCCCCGAACCCCCGAGGTATTTTTGAACCAGAGAAGCAGGGGACGGTTGGACGTTGACCTGCTTGCCGGCTAAGCCTGCGACAAGAGCTTTGAGAAAGGCGAATGACCGATGCCCTATATCACCCTTGCCCTGGCCGTGCTGGCCGAAACCATCGGCACCACGGCGCTGCAGGCGAGCCAGCAATTCACCAAGCCCCTGCCGACGGTGATCGTCGTGCTGGCCTATGGCTGCGCGTTCTACCTGCTGGGCCTTGCGCTGAAATTCATTCCCGTCGGTATCGCCTATGCGATCTGGTCGGGCCTTGGCATCGTGCTGATCGCGATCATCGGCTTTGCCGTCTTTGGCCAAAAGCTCGATATGGCGGCGATCCTCGGCATGGGGCTGATCCTTGCCGGAATCCTGGTCATTCACCTCTTTTCCGGTTCCGCCACACACTAGGGACTGGCCTTTTGCCGTGAAGGGGGCTAGGTCGCGCGCAAGACACCCCCAAAAGGCAGAACGACATGGACCTGCGCAACGTCGCAATCATCGCTCACGTGGACCACGGCAAGACGACGCTGGTGGATGAGCTTTTGAAACAATCCGGCGCCTTTCGCGAGAACCAGGCCGTGGCCGAACGCGCGATGGACAGCAATGAGCTGGAGCGTGAGCGCGGCATCACCATCTTTGCCAAGCCCACCTCAGTCGAGTGGAAAGGCACGCGGATCAATATCGTCGACACCCCCGGCCACGCCGATTTCGGCGGTGAGGTCGAGCGCATACTGTCGATGGTCGACGGGGTGGTGCTGCTGGTCGATGCCGCCGAAGGGCCGATGCCGCAGACCAAGTTCGTGACCTCCAAGGCGCTGGCGTTGGGCCTGCGGCCGATTGTGGTGCTGAACAAGGTCGACAAACCCGATGCTGAACCCGACCGGGCGCTGGACGAATGTTTTGATTTGTTTGCCAATCTCGATGCCGACGAGGACCAGCTGGATTTCCCGCATCTTTACGCTTCGGGCCGCTCTGGCTGGGCTGATCCCGAGCTGGACGGGCCGCGCAAGGACCTGTCGGCGCTCTTCAACCTGATCGTCAACCACGTCCCTGCCCCGCGCCAGATCACCCGGCAGGATGACGATTTCCGCATGCTGGCCACCACGCTGGGCGCCGATCCCTTTGTCGGTCGGGTGCTGACCGGCCGGGTAGAATCGGGCACACTGCGTGTGGGTGCGACCGTGCAGGCGCTGAGCCGGATTGGGCAAAAGATCGAGCAGTTCCGCGTGACCAAGATCCAGGCCTTCCGCGGTCTGGCCCAGCAGGACATCGACGAGGCGCAGGCTGGTGACATCGTCAGCATTGCGGGCATGTCCAAGGCCACCGTGGCCGACACAATCTGCGCTTTGGCGGTGGATGAACCGCTTGACGCCCAGCCGATCGATCCGCCCACGATCACCGTCACCTTCGGCATCAACGACTCGCCCCTTGCCGGGCGTGACGGTAAAAAGGTGCAGTCCCGCGTGATCCGCGAACGGCTGATGAAAGAGGCCGAATCCAACGTCGCCATCAAGGTCGCTGACACCCCGGGTGGCGAAGCCTTTGAGGTCTCGGGCCGGGGCGAATTGCAGATGGGCGTGTTGATCGAAAACATGCGCCGCGAAGGCTTTGAGCTCAGCATCTCGCGCCCGCAGGTCATCATGCGCGAAGAAAACGGTGCGCTGATGGAGCCGGTCGAAGAGGCCACCATCGACGTTGATGACGACTATTCCGGTGCCGTGATCGAAAAGCTGACCGGCGCGCGCAAAGGCGAGCTCGTGGAGATGCGCCCCGCAGGCGCGGGCAAGACCCGGATCATCGCGCATGTGCCGTCGCGCGGGCTCATTGGCTATCACGGCGAGTTTCTGACCGACACCCGCGGCACCGGTGTGCTCAACCGCGTCTTTCACGGCTGGACCCCGCATAAGGGCCCGATCCCGGGCCGCCGCGCCGGGGTGCTGATCTCGATGGAAAACGGCGAGGCCGTGGCCTATGCGCTCTGGAACCTCGAGGATCGTGGCCGGATGTTCCTGGGCGCGCAGGCGCCGGTCTATACCGGCATGATCATCGGCGAGCACAGCCGCGACAACGATCTGGAAGTGAACCCGCTGAAGGGTAAGAAGCTGACCAATGTGCGCGCCTCAGGCTCGGACGAGGCGGTGCGGCTGACCACCCCGGTGACCATGAGCCTGGAAGAGGCCATCGCCTATATCAACGACGACGAGCTGGTCGAGGTCACCCCCAACGCGATCCGGTTGCGCAAGCGGTATCTCGATCCGCATGAACGCAAGCGCGCGGCGAAGGCAAGCTGACGGGCACCCCGCGCGCGGGCGAGTTGACCACGCGCCCCGCCGGGCCCGCGTCGTGTTCCCAAGCGCTGCTGCTTAGCGCCCAATCCGGCGTTAACCAATTGGCCCAGAAAGGCACAAAAACCCCTGTTTTTGGCGCTGAATCGGGAAGAATTCTCGAGGACGGACGCCCGTTTCTGGCATTGGACAAGTCACTATTTCGTGCGTAGGCTGTTTGTGTGGATTCTTGCTGCTTCTTCTCTAGCATCCACGCATTCGAAAACCTGGGAAGGAATTAAACCCATGAAGATTTTGAAACAAACCCTCACCGCAGCGGCCCTTGCCACCGGCCTCGGTCTCGCCTCGCAAGCCGCTGCACACGTGGTTGAATCTGGAACCATGCAACTGTCGCCCATCGCCTCCGGCGCCAAGTACGTGGTCGAGCATACCTGCACGCATCACGGCTATGCCCTCAGCGGTGGCCTGACGATCGACAAGCAGGTGACGACCTACGGCCCGCTGGTTGTGACCGGAAGCTATCCCAAGTCGACGCGCACCTGGGCCGTGGAGCTGACCAACAAGAGCGGTCGTCCCACCGGCGCAATGGAAGTCATGGTGACCATTCGGGTGCTCTGCGGCTACCGCCACTGACGCGCCGCGCCGCCGGTGCCAGGGGGGACCGGCGGCGTTACTCGGTGATTTCAACCACCATCAACTCACGCTCGGATGCATCCCGCGCGTGGCTGAGGGCCTGTTGATAGGCGTCGGAGTTGTAACACTCCACCGCTGCCTCGACGCTGGGAAAGCGCGCAACCACGTTGCGCGGGCGCTCTTGGCCTTCCAGTTGCACGTAACGCCCGCCGCGGGCGAGGAACGTGCCGCCATGCGCGGCAATCGCCGGGCCGGCCAGTTCGGCGTAACGGCCATAAGCCTCGGCATCGGTGACGGTGACATGGGCAATCCAAAGCGCGCCGGTCATCACGTGTTCTCCAATACTGTCTCGACCGCGCCAATCGCGGCCTCTGCATTGTCGGCCGATTTGCCGCCGCCCTGCGCCATGTCGGGCCTGCCGCCGCCGCCCTTGCCGCCCAGCTCGGCCACCGCCGCCTTGACCAGATCGACCGCGGACACCCGGCCCGTCAGGTCTTCGGTCACACCGGCCGCCACGGCCGCCTTACCGCCGGCATCCGCGATCAGCACAATCGCACCGGTGCCAAGACGGGCCTTATGCTCGTCAATCAACGGCGGCAGGTCTTTGCCCGACACGCCCTGCAGCACTTGCGTCAGCAGCGGCACGCCATTGACCTCGCGCGGGGCTGCGCCACCGCCCTGCCCGGCCCCGCCGGCCATCGCCAGCTCACGCCGCAACTGCGCCACCTCATTGGCCAGCGCCTTGCGCTCATCCATCAGGCTGCGCACCCGCGCTGGCACATCAGCCGCGCTGGTCTTCAATTCGACCGCGATGTCGGACACGCGCTGATCCTGTTCGGTGAGGTATGCCAAGGCCCCGGCCCCGGTTAGCGCCTCGATCCGCCGAACCCCGGCGCTGGAGGCACTGTCGCCCAGGGTCACAAACACCCCGATATCGCCGGTCTGGCGTACATGGGTCCCGCCGCAAAGCTCAAGCGAATAGGTCTGGCCGTCGCTGCCCTTGCCCGATCCCGGCTGCGTGCCCATCGACACCACGCGCACTTCGTCACCGTATTTCTCCCCAAAGAGCGCTTGCGCACCGATGGCCCGCGCGTCATCGGGTGTCATGATCCGCGTCTCAACCGGGCTGTTCTGGCGGATATAGGCGTTGACCTCTTCCTCGACCTGCCGCAGCTGATCACCTGTCAGCGCCTTGCTGTGGCTGAAGTCAAAGCGCAGCCGGTCGGGCGCGTTCAGCGACCCGCGCTGTGCCACATGATCGCCAAGCGCGCGCCGCAGCGCCTCGTGCATCAGGTGCGTCGCCGAGTGGTTGGCCCGGATTGCCGTGCGCCGCGTGTGATCGACCTCAAGCTGCACCGCCTCCCCTTTGGCAAAGGTGCCGCGTTCGACCGTCACCTGATGCGCAATCAGCTTGCCATCCCCCATCTTTTGCGTGTCGGTGACGCGCGCGTAATCATCCTCGTCCTCGAGCCGACGCAGCCAGCCGGTGTCACCGACCTGACCGCCCGCTTCGCCGTAAAACGGCGTCTGGTTGAGGATCACCCAACCACAGTCACCTTCGTTCAAAGTGTCCACCTCGGCGCCATCGCGCACAAAGGTCAGCATCTGGCCCTCGGCCTGCTCTGTATCATAGCCGAGGAAATCCGTGGCGCCCTGCGCCTCGGCGATGTCGAACCAGATCGCCAGATCCGCGGATTCGCCGGACCCGGCCCAAGCCGCGCGCGCCTTGGCCTTTTGCTCAGCCATCGCACTGTCAAACCCAGCCTGGTCGACCGTCAGGTCACGCTCACGCAAAGCGTCCTGCGTGAGGTCCAGCGGAAATCCATAGGTGTCATAAAGCTTGAACGCCGCCTCACCGGGTAAAGCCGCCCCGTCGGGCAGTTGCGCCACCTCTTCATCGAGTAGCTTTAGCCCGCGGTCCAGAGTCTGCCGGAACCGGGTTTCTTCCAGCCGCAAAGTCTCTTCGATCAACGCCTGCGCCCGCGGCAGCTCAGGGTACGCCGCCCCCATCTGCCGCACCAAGGCGGGCACCAGGCGGTGCATGACCGGGTCCTGCGCGCCCAGCATATGCGCGTGCCGCATCGCCCGGCGCATGATCCGGCGCAGCACGTAGCCACGGCCATCATTCGACGGCATCACCCCATCGGCAATCAGGAACGAGGTCGAACGCAGGTGATCCGCGATCACCCGGTGATGGGTCTTGCCCGGCCCATCCGGGTCGGTGCTGGTGGCATCGGCACTGGCCTCGATCAGGCTGCGGATGAGGTCGGTGGAGTAGTTATCGTTGGTGCCCTGCAGCAGCGCTGCGACCCGCTCGATCCCCATCCCGGTATCGATGCTTTGCGCGGCGAGCTCCTTGCGGCTGCCATCCTCGAACTGTTCGTATTGCATAAAGACGAGGTTCCAGATCTCGACAAAGCGGTCGCCATCCTCCTCGGGCGTTCCCGGCGGACCACCCCAGTATTTCTCGCCATGATCAAAGAAAATCTCGGTGCACGGCCCACACGGGCCCGTCGGCCCCATCATCCAGAAATTGTCATCCGTGGCGATGCGGATGATCCTATCGTCGGGCACGCCGATCTTGGACCAGATCTCGGCCGCTTCATCATCGGTGTGGTAGATCGTGACCAGCAGCCGGTCTTTGGGGATGTCGAGCTCACGCGTAATCAGCTCCCACGCGAAAGGGATTGCGTCGGCCTTAAAATAATCGCCAAAGCTGAAATTGCCGAGCATCTCGAAAAACGTGTGATGCCGCGCGGTGTAGCCCACATTGTCGAGATCGTTGTGCTTGCCGCCCGCGCGCACACATTTCTGCGCCGTCGTCGCGCGCTGATAATCACGATGTTCCACACCGGTGAACAGGTTCTTGAACTGCACCATGCCGGAATTGGCAAACATCAACGTCGGGTCGTTGCGCGGCACCAAGGGGCTCGAGGCGACAACCTCGTGGCCCTGCTTTTCAAAGTAGTTCAGAAAGGTCGACCGGATATCGTTCAGCGTGGGCATGTGGCGTGGCCTTGTTGCGGCGAGTTTGCGCGAAGATGTAGCCGCCTGCCCCGGCGCTGTCCATGGTCTGGGCGCGTCTAGCGGGCCGAAACGGAAACGGGGTGCCAAAGCGGCACCCCGATCCAGGTATTCTCAGCCTCTTGGATGAGACCGGGGAGTTTCTGCTGTCTCCGTCAGCACCGGCGTGGACCCGGGCCTCAGCCCTCCATCACGTCGTCATCATCCTCTTCGATCGCTCCCGGCGGCATGTCGAAATCGAGCCCGTGCGCGGCGCGGATCTTGTCTTCGATTTCCAGCGCGATGCGGCTGTTTTCACGCAGGAAGGTCTTGGCGTTCTCGCGCCCCTGCCCGATGCGTTCATCACCATAGCTGAACCAGGCGCCGGATTTGTCGACCACACCGGCTTTGACGCCGAGATCGAGCAGTTCGCCCATCTTCGAGATGCCTTCACCATACATGATGTCGAATTCCACCTGCTTGAAGGGCGGCGCCACCTTGTTCTTGACGACCTTGACGCGGGTCGCGTTGCCGACCACCTCGTCACGGTCCTTGATGGCGCCGATGCGGCGGATGTCCAGCCGGACCGAGCTGTAGAATTTCAGCGCGTTGCCGCCGGTGGTGGTTTCGGGCGAGCCGAACATCACGCCGATCTTCATCCGGATCTGGTTGATGAAGATTACCATGCAGTTGCTGCGCGCGATCGAGCCGGTCAGCTTGCGCATCGCCTGGCTCATCAGGCGGGCCTGGACGCCGACATTGCTGTCGCCCATGTCGCCTTCTAGCTCGGATTTCGGCGTCAGGGCGGCCACCGAGTCCACCACCACCATGTTCACGGCCCCCGATCGCACCAGCGTATCGGTGATCTCAAGCGCCTGTTCGCCGGTATCGGGCTGCGAAATCAGCAGCTCATCCAGATCGACACCCAACTTTTTGGCATATTGCGGGTCGAGCGCGTGTTCGGCGTCGACAAAGGCACAAACGCCGCCTTTCTTCTGCTCTTCGGCCACGCAATGCAGGGTCAACGTTGTCTTGCCCGAGCTTTCCGGTCCGTAAATCTCAACGATCCTACCCTTGGGCAAGCCGCCGATCCCCAGCGCAATATCGAGCCCCAGCGAGCCCGTCGAGGTCGCCTCGATATCCTTGACGGCGTTCTCGCCCCCCAGCTTCATGATCGAGCCTTTGCCGAACTGCCGTTCGATCTGGGCCAGAGCGCTGTCGAGCGCCTTTTGCTTGTCTGCCGACCGCTTGTTGTCCATTGTCAAAAGATCTGCCGTTGCCATGTTTTCCCGTCCTTATTCCACACCCTTTACTGGGCGGCAATTGCTGCTTTCGTTCGCCTCTTGTTCTCATGGGTATGAGATCAAAAAGAGAACATTTCAAGACAAATTTTCCGTTTTCAGACTGGCGTGGGATGGTTAAAGGAGTGTTGATGGCAATGAAAAATCCGCGAAAGGATTGAAAATGCTGGTGTTCTGGAAGGCGCGTCTGGTGTTTTTGGCGGTCCCCAAGACCGGCACCTCGGCGTTTGAAGAGGCGCTGGGGCCGCATGCGTCGATGGTGGTGCGCGATCCGCCCGAGCTGAAACACGCGCCGGTCTATCGCTACAACCGGTTTTTTCGGCCGATGTATGAGAAGATGGGCGCCGAGCATATGGATGTATTGGCGGTGATCCGCGAGCCGATCAGTTGGTTGGGCAGCTGGTACAGTTACCGCCAACGCGGGTTTCTGGAGGGTAAGCCGACCTCGACCCGTGGCATCAGCTTTGACGCGTTCTGCGACGCCTATGCCAAGGGCGACAAGCCGCCATTCGCCAATGTGGGCAGCCAGGCCAAGTTCATCGAGCCGCGCCCCAACGGCACGCAAGTCACGCATCTCTTCAAGTACGAAAACCAGGCCGGGCTGATCGACTTTTTGGAAGAGCGGTTGGGCGTCGCCATTGACCTACCGCGCAGCAACGTGTCCCCCAAGCGTGACCTGACGCTGTCACCCGAGACCGAGGCCAAGCTGCGCCGCAAATGCGCCGACGATTTCGCTGTGTGGGAACGCGCGGAAGGCTAGCGCACACCGTGTCGCCGACGGGGATCGCGGCCAAACGCGAATCCGAGGTCCGAGTCAGTCAAACTGCCGATGCACGGTCTCAGTCAGATCGGTCAGCGAGAACGGTTTCGGTAGGAATTCCGAGTTCGGAATCGCCCCGCGCCCATTGCCAAACGCGTCTTCGGTATAGCCCGAGACAAAGATCACCCGCACATCGGGCCGTTCCTCGAGCGCCTTGCGCACCCAGGTCGGCCCGTCCATGCCCGGCATCACCACGTCCGTGACGAAAACATCCACCTTTAAGTCCTTGTCTTCGAGGATCGCCAACGCCTCCTCAGCGGTTTCCGCCTCGACCACGGTATAGCCGCGCAGGCGTAAGGCGCGGGCGGCGAAGGCGCGGACCGGCGCCTCGTCCTCGACCAGCAGCACCACGCCCGAGCCCTTTTCCGGCAATTGCCGCGGCTGGGCTTTCTCGGCCACCTGGGCCGCTTCGACGCGCGCCTCATGTGCCGGGAACATCAGGGTAAAGCAGGTGCCGTTGCCCGGCACGCTATCGACAAAGATGAAGCCGCCAGTTTGTTTGACGATGCCATAGACTGTCGACAGGCCAAGCCCGGTGCCCTCCCCCGTGCGTTTGGTGGTAAAGAACGGCTCAAACACCTTTTGCAGCTTGCTTTTCGGGATGCCGATGCCTTCATCCGACACCGACACCGTCACGTACGTGCCCGGCGGGACCATCGCGCGGTCGCGGGTCAACGGCTCTTTCAGAACGCGGCGCTCGGTCTCGATGATGATCTCGCCGCCCTCGGGCATGGCGTCGCGCGCGTTGACGACAAGGTTCATCATCACCTGTTCCAGCTGCCGCCGGTCGCCGCGAATGGGCGGCAGGACCGGATCGTGCTGCAGCGACAGCCGCACCTTTTCGCCCACCAGACGGTTCAAAAGATGCGTCAGGTCCGACAGGGTGTCGCGCAGGTCGAGCACCTCGGGCCGCATCGTCTGCTTGCGCGAGAACGCCAGCAACTGGCCTACCAGAGCGGCCGCCCGGTTGGCATTCTGGTTGATCTGGACGAGGTCGCCATAGTCCGGATCGCCCTGGTCATGGCGCAAGAGCATCAGGTCGCAATGCCCTGAAATCGCTGTCAAAAGGTTGTTGAAGTCATGCGCCACACCGCCGGCAAGCTGGCCAATTGCCTGCATCTTCTGGCTTTGTACAAATTGCGCCTCGAGCGATTTTAGTTCGGTGGCGTCGTTCAGCACCGCCACCAGCGTGGCCTGCCCGTCTTCGACCACCCGGCTGAGTGTGACCTGGACAAACATCTCACGATCCGACCGGGTCAGACGCAGGAATTCGGAATGGTGCAGCATGCGCCCATCGGCAGCCTCTTCCAGCCAGTCGCGGATTGCCCGGCCGAGCCCCTCCATGTAGTCCACAAGGTTGCCTTGCGATTCGCTGCCCATGTCCAAGAGCTTGCGTGCCTCGGGATTGGCGCGCAGCACGGTGCCATCCGCCGCCAGACGCAAGAGCGGCACCGGCAGATTGTCGAACCCACCCGAGACCGAGGCCTCAAGCTCGGGATCGGCCAGTGGTGAGAGCGTGATTTCCTGCCGGCCGGCGCCTGAGTCGTTGACCTGCACCAGCACCTGTTGCGGCGCCAGCGTGCCGGCCAAGCGGTGCACCCCGCCGGGCCGCAAAGGCAGGTCCGAGATGATGTCATCGAGCCGCTTGGCACGTTGCCCGATCAGCTTGCGCGCCTCGCCATTCATAAAGAGGATCGCGCCGTTGCGCCCCAGCGTCATCAAGGGCTGCTGGCCCGGCGCATTGGGGCTGGTGTCGACCCGGCTGTCCATCCGCCAGATCACCAGACCCGGTTCCACCAGGCGGACAAAGATCCGGTAACGGTCGGCGTGGCTGGTCACATCCTCAAGTGCAGTGCCGTCGCGTTGCGCGCGGGTCAAAAGCCGGAACAAAAGCCCTTCGGAGCTGGCAAATTCGTTGCGCAAAAGATGCGCGAGCGTGTCGCCCATGGCATCTGCGAACTGGTCGCGTGCGGCTTTGTTGGCGCGAAGCACCTGGCCCTCCGGGCTGCAGATAAAACACAGGCCGGGGTCGTTTTCGATGAGGAACTCGGCCAGTTTCAGCCGCTGCCCCCGGCGCCACGTGCGCACGACATGCGAAACGCCGGCCACCAGGGCGATGGCGGCAAACCCGCTGGCCGCGGCCAGAAAGCTGAGGCCGATTGTGGCCGAGGCGCTGACATACCAGCCCACAGCGCAAACAGCGCCGAGCGCCAGCAGCAAAAACGCTACAACCGGTAGTTGCAGCACCAAGGAACTTCGCGCCGGCGCGTGTTCAGTCGCGGACAAGCTGTAATCTCCCAAAGACGAGGAATCGCCCAAGTCGCATTCGATACGACACCCATTAACCAGTGGTTAACGATACCACATAGAGCGCCGCCGGGTCGGCAAACCTGCGCTTTTTTGCGCCTATGACGCGGCGCGCGGGCCTAGCCGCGTTGCAGAACGGCGATAAAAAACCCGTCGCCGCCCTCTTCGGGCAGAAAGCGGCGGGTCTGGGTCAGCTGCCAATCGGGCCGGTTTTGCAGGAAGGCATCGACCTGCTGCTGGTTTTCGCTCTGCAGCAGGGAACAGGTGCAATAGCCGAGCCATCCGCCGGGCCGGACAAGGTTTGAGGCGCGACCGAGAATGGCCGCTTGGGTCTGCTCCAGCTCGGCCAGACGCGCGGGTGTGAGCGCCCATTTGCCCGCCGGCGCCCGGCGCCAGGCGCCGCTGCCCGAACAGGGCACATCGCAGAGCACCAGATCGAACGGACCCGACGGTGCGGTGTCGATCCGCACCTGCGCGCCCGCGCGTTTGGCCCTGGCGGGCAGGTCTGCCATCCGCGCGGGATCGGCGTCATGGGCCATGACCGCGCCGCGCAGACGCGCCGCCATGGCCAGCGTCTTGCCGCCGCCCCCGGCGCAATAGTCCAGCACCCTTTGTCCAGGCTTCAATGGCAAGAGATCGACCACCGCCTGGCTTGCGGCGTCCTGCAGCTCGACCAAGCCATGGGTAAAGGCGTCGGATTGCTGGATGCGCCGGGCACCTTCGGTGACTTCCAGCGCCGTGGGTGACAACGCGTGAGGCTGACCGGTGATCCCTTCGGCCGCCAGCGCCTGCCGCGCCGCGTCGCGCGTGGTGCGCAGGGTGTTGACCCGCAGGAACACCGGAGCGCGGTCGCGCAAGGCCATGGCGGTGGGTCGCGCCATGTCACCCAGGCTGTCGGCAAAGGCGTCGGCCAGCCAATCGGGCAGATCGCAAGCCTCGGCCCGGTTCGGCGGCCGGCCCGCGGCGCGTTCGTCGCTGCTAAGCCGAGCGGGCGCGTAACCAGCGCCGGTAAATAGCGCCTCGACGTCTCCGCCTTGCTGGCGCAAGAGACCAAGGATCAGCGCGCGCCCGGACTCACCGCCGCCCAACGCGGCACAGCTTCGCCATTTGCGCAAAGTGTCGAAAACCAGATCGCGCACGGCGGCGCGGTCTTTCGATCCGGCATAGCGCGCGCCGCGCGCCCAGTTGGTCAGCGCCTGTTCGGCCGCGCGGCCAGCGCCGATCTGATCGAGCACCTCTATCGCGGCCTGAACCCGTGCGCCGGGGGTCATCCGATGCGATAGTTGGGCGACTCGCGGGTGATCTGCACGTCATGCACGTGGCTTTCTTTCAGCCCCGCGCCGGTGATCTTCACAAACGTGCAATTGGCCCGCATCTCTTCGACCGTGGCGCAGCCGGTATAGCCCATCGCCGCCCGCAAGCCGCCCACCAGCTGGTGAATGACCGTGCCAGCGGGGCCTTTGTAGGGCACCTGGCCCTCGATCCCTTCGGGCACCAGCTTGTCACTGGCGGCGTCCTTCTGGAAATACCGGTCAGCCGAGCCGCGCGCCATTGCGCCAAGGCTACCCATACCGCGATAGGCCTTAAAGCTGCGGCCCTGGTAGAGGATCACCTCGCCCGGGCTTTCATCCGTGCCGGCGATCATGCTGCCCACCATGGCGCAGGACGCGCCCGCCGCAATCGCCTTGGCAAAATCACCGGAAAACTTGATGCCGCCATCGGCGATGACGGGCACGTCACCCGCCGCCTGGGCGCATTCCAGGATCGCCGTCAGCTGCGGTACGCCGACGCCTGCCACCATCCGCGTGGTGCAGATCGAGCCTGGCCCAATGCCCACCTTGACCGCATCCGCCCCGGCATCGATCAGCGCCTTGGTCGCCTCGCCTGTCGCCACGTTGCCGGCGATCACCTGCACCTCGTTCGACAGCCGCTTGGCCCGGCCAACCGCGTCGATCACACCCTGGGAATGGCCATGCGCGGTGTCGATCACCACGATGTCGACGCCGGCATCGACCAAAGCTTCGGTCCGCTCAAAGCCGCTATCACCTACCGACGTCGCCGCGGCCACCCGCAGACGGCCCAGAGCGTCCTTGCAGGCAGTGGGGTTCAGCACCGCCTGCTCGGTGTCTTTCAGCGTCAAAAGCCCGGTCAGCTTGCCCTCTGCGTCGGTCACCAGCAGCTTTTCGATCCGCCGGGCGCGCATCAGGTCAATTGCCTCGGCCCGGTCGGCGGGTTCGGTCAAAACGGCGAGGTTTTCCTGCGTCATCATCGCGTGCACCGGCGTGTCGTCATGCTGAGCAAAGCGCATGTCGCGGTTGGTCACGATCCCCAGCACGCGCCCGGCCGCGTCGGTCACCGGAAAGCCGGTAAAGCCGTAGCGTTCGGTCAGCGCCTTGGCATCGGCCAGCGTCTGGTTGGCGGTCAGGGTGACCGGGTTGTAGACGATACCCGATTCAAAGCGTTTCACACGCCGCACTTCGCGCGCCTGCTCTTCGACGTCGAGGTTCTTGTGGATCACCCCCATGCCGCCCGCCTGCGCCATGGTGATCGCCATCCGCGATTCCGTCACCGTGTCCATGGCGCTCGACAAAAGCGGGATATTGAGCGCAATCGACTTGGTCACCCTTGTGCGGGTATCCGCCGTGCTGGGCAGCACGCTGGAGGCGCCGGGCACCAGCAGAACGTCGTCGAAAGTCAGAGCCTCGCGAATCTCCATAAGCGTCTCCTTTGGAGGGCAACGGTTGGCGCGTCCCTATCGCACGGGCAGGCGCTGGGGGAAAGGGGCGATTTTTGGGGGCGCTGCCCCCGCTGCGGCGTGGCCGCAGCCCCCCCGAGGTATTTTTGAACCAGAGAAGCGGGGGATGGGCGCACTATCGGGGCGTTGCGCTGGGCGTCAGCGGTATTGCGCGGCGGTGATGAATTCCGAGAATGCCTCACACCAGATCAGGACTGTGGTGTAGTTGGTCACATCGATGCCGTCGGGGATGTCGAGCAGGAAGCCTCCGAACGTTTTGACGTCGCCGACCAGCTGCGCCTGATCCTTGATCGGAAGAAACTCGTCTTCGTGTTCGACAAAGCTTTCCACCAGGTAGAGCTTGTAATCCGGGCCCGGGGCCAAGCGGCCTTCGTGCACGATCTGGCCATCGGTCAGGCTGATCGTGCCCTCCCCCCAATGCAGCAGGTCACTGCCGCGCAGGTCGCGTGTCAGGGTGGCCGAAAACTGGGCGTTCTGTGCGGAGGATTGCAGCATCTCGGCATCTGGTGAGGCGGGGGCGGTGAGGATGGGCAAGAGGTAGATACCCAGCGCAAATCCAACGGCGAGCGCGGCCGTGTGAGTGACAATGGCCAACAGGATCCGACGCATACCTGCCTCCGCTTTTGTTCGGTGCGCCGAGCCTAGGGGACAAAAGCCGCGACGTGCAAGCGGCGACGCCGGGGTGTTCGCTGTGTTGGCGGCAAAAACGCGCAAGACATTCCCCGGCGCCTCGCCTAGCCTTTCCCAACATGACACAGGAGCAAAAGCGATGCACGGATACACATCGGGACGTCTGAACCTGCCCTTCACCGGCATCTGCACCTTTGCCAAGAAACCTCATGTCGCCGATTGGTCCGCCATCGACGCCGATGCCGCGATCCTCGGCGCGCCGTTTGATGCCGGCACGCAGTGGCGGGCCGGCGCGCGGTTTGGACCGCGGGGGGTGCGTGAGGCCTCGACGCTCTTTTCCTTTGGCCATGCCGGCGCGTATGACCACGAGGACGACGCGACGTACCTGAGTGATGACGTGCGGATTGTCGATATGGGTGACGCTGACATCGTGCATACCGACACGCTGCAAAGCCACGCCAATATCCGCGCCGGGGTGGAGGCTGCCCTGGCCGCAAACGCCCTGCCCGTGGTGATCGGCGGCGACCATTCGATCAACATCCCCTGTATCGAGGCCTATGAGGGCCAGGCGCCGTTCCACGTGCTGCAGATCGATGCGCATCTGGATTTTGTCGACGAACGCCACGGCGTCACCCGCGGCCACGGCAACCCGATGCGCCGCGCCATCGAAAAGCCTTGGGTCAGCGGGATGACGCAGGTGGGGATTCGCAATGTCAGCTCGACCGCGCGCGAAGGCTATGAGGATGCACGGGACCGCGGGTCGGACATCCTGTCGGTACGCCAAGCGCGCGCCTTGGGGCCAGACGGCGTCGCCGCGCGCATTCCCAGTGGCGTGCCGGTCTATATCACCATCGACATCGACGCGTTCTGCCCCTCGATTGCGCCCGGCACAGGCACGCCGTCGCATGGCGGGTTTCTCTATTACGACGTGCTGGAGATGCTGCAGCAGGTGACACGCGCCCACCCGATTGTTGGCATCGACCTGGTCGAGGTGGCGCCGGATTATGACCCGACGGGCTCGACCTCGATCCTCGCTGCGCAGCTGTTGATGAACCTTTTGGGCTTTGTGTTCCACGCCCGCGCGCAAGGCTGAGCGGCCGACAAACAAACACATCACACAATCAGAATATATTTGACCCAGATCAAATCCCCGAATCCGGCGCTGCGCTATCTCGCGGTTAAAGCTGAGTCTCAGTTTCAGCTTATCTCTAACCCTAGGAGCCACTATGCAACGCACCCTCACCGCCGCCCTTCTCGCCACCGCAGCGCTGGTCGCCCCCGCCGCCCAGGCGGAGACACCCGAGACCCTTGTCACCGTCCTGACCGCACCCGAACCGCAGACCCAGCTGATGGCCATGGTGCTGACCATGCAGGCCGCGCAGCAAGGGGTTGCGCCGCATGTCCTGCTCTGCGGGCCGGCCGGGGATCTGGCACTGAAAGACGCGCCCGCCACGGCCACCGCCGGCCAGCCGCCGCGTGACATGAGCCCGCAGGGCCTGATGCAGAAGATCATGTTGCAGGATGGTGCGCGGGTTGAGGTTTGCGCCATCTACCTGCCCGGCAAGGGCGCCGATCCATCTGTCCTGCTGGACGGTGTTGGCGTCGCCAAACCGGGTGCCATGGCCAGCGCCATCGTGGCCCCCAACGCCCGTGTCATGAGCTACTGATCCCACACTAAACCCGCTGCGGTGCCGGCAAATGCGGCGCCGCGGCATTCGGTCCTGTACGCGCGGTAAATGCCCGGTGTACGCTCTCGTTGCGCGCCCCACCCCAGGCGCGGCCAACGATTGGAATACACCATGTCAGCACCCCTAGAAGGTCTCTTGATCCTCGACCTCACCCATGTTCTTGCCGGGCCCTTCTGTTCCATGACGCTTGTCGATCTGGGCGCCGAGGTGATCAAGGTCGAGCGGCCCGATACCGGCGACGACACCCGCGCCTTTCCGCCCTTCAAGGACGGCAAATCGGCCTATTTCGCCGCGCTCAACCACGGCAAGCATTCCATCGCGCTGGATCTCAAGGACAGCGCCGAGGACCGGGCGGTGTTCGAACGCCTGCTGGAGCGGTCGGACGTGGTGCTGGAAAACTTCCGTCCCGGTGTGATGGAACGGCTGGGCTATGGCTGGGAGGATCTGCACGCGCGCTATCCGCAGCTGGTTTATGGCGCCGTGTCGGGCTTTGGCCATACCGGCCCGGATGCCAAGCGGCCGGCCTATGACATGGTTGTGCAGGCGCGTGGGGGCGTCATGTCGATCACCGGAGAGAAAGACCGTGAACCGGTGCGCGTCGGGGCCTCGATCGGCGATATCGTCGCCGGCATGTACCTGACCCAGGGCATTCTGGCCGCGCTCTTTGATCGCGAAAGCTCGGGCAAGGGCCGCAAGGTCGATGTGTCGATGCTCGACAGCCAGCTCGCGATCCTCGAACACGCCATCGCGCTGACCACGGTGACAGGCCAAGCCCCCGGCCCCTCGGGTGCGCGCCACCCGTCGATCACGCCGTTTGAGACCTTTCACGCCTCGGACGGGCTCTTTGTCATTGCCGCCGGCAACGACAAGCTGTTTGAAAAGCTCTGCGTCGTGCTGGCCTTGCCCATCGCCGCGGATGAACGTTTCGCCACCAACCCGGCGCGCTGCGAAAATGCCCGCCTTCTCAAACGGTTGATCGAAGCAGTTACACTGGACAACACCCGCGCCTATTGGATCAACAAGCTGACCGCCGCGGGTATTCCGACCGGCCCGATCCAAACCGTCGATCAGGTGCTGAAAGACCCGCAGATCCTCGCGCGCAACATGGTGGTCGATGTGCTCGACAAAAACGGCCGCGCGGCGTTCAAGTCCGCTGGCAACCCGATCAAGCTCTCGGAGATGGAGGATCGCACCACACGGCGCCCGGCCCCGGATCTGGATGGCAATCGCGGTGAGATCTTGCGTTGGTTGGATGAGGTTTAGGTGCTTCGAACGGACGAGACCGACATGCCAACAGCGCTGATTGTCCTCGCCCATCCCGAGCCGCGCTCGTTCAACGGCGCATGGGCGGAGGCCTCGGCGCAGGCGTGTGCGGATCTGGGCTACACGGTCCTGCGCTCAGACCTGACGGCGATGGGGTTCGACGCGGTCGAATCCGCCAGGCACTATCCCCAGCATGAGGCC